>ULWQ01032069.1_pt1 | contig 21414 bp, 25 predicted proteins | sample 1960491 | NCBI WGS metagenome assembly ULWQ01 (sample SAMEA4835816, study PRJEB28245) | human gut metagenome | biome: gut microbiome; material: fecal sample | place: Denmark | collected 2008
TTCATAATACATCCTTTCTTCCACCTTATGAGCCCCTTTAAGTGCTATCCCAAAAAGTATTTATTAATGTTCTATATTCTTATGTAAACGCAAGTAATAATCTTATGAAAGTTGGGAAGTGATGACCAAATGTTATACGTAAAGGATAATGGAACAATCCAGTTGACTCGTGGGGATACCGCACGATTAGAGATTACAATCAAAAATAGTCTCGATGGCAACGAGTACCTTATGGATCCGGATGATATTTTGACTTTTACAATCAAGAAGTCGGTAAAAGATAGTGAATCTTTAGTCAAGAAAGAGTCTCATGGACATAATGCTTTTCACATCGAACCTAAGGACACTGAAGAGCTTTCTTTCAGAAAGTATTTCTATGATGTGCAGCTTACAAGAGCAAATGGCGATGTGTATACTGTAATCGTTCCCACGACTTTTGAAATTTTGAAGGAGGTCACATACTAATGAGTGACGAAATTTTTGCTCAGTGTGTAACACTTATTGGTCATGCAGCCATTCCAAAAAGTTTATTGGCGGTTCCTACGCCGACTGAAGAAGATGCTGGAAAAGTATTTTCTGCCGGAGAAGACGGCTCTGTTGGATGGACGGAATTAAAGGTTCTTTTTCCCCAACCCGACTGGAACCAGAGCGATAACATGCAGTTGGACTATATTAAAAATAAGCCGTCAATTGCCACGAATGACGATTCTATGGATTTTTTAGCTGAAATGGGAATAATTACACCAGTGACAAATTTTGCCGGTGAAATTTTAATCAGTCCATCTAATGAAATCTATTCTTTATAAGAGGACGAAAATGATTAATGTTATTATACCTGCATACAATTGTCGAACAACACTTGGTAGAACATTTTCATCTTTGGTTGCTCAGACAGATCCCAATTTTGAAGCTATTGTTGTGGATGATTGTTCCACTGAAGACATCAAGTCAATTGTTGATGATTACCGCGACAAGTTGAATATCGTCTATATTCGCAATGAACGGAATCTAGGATGCGGCATGAGCCGTCAAGTCGGTATTGATAATGCTACACAAAAGTTTATAACGTTTTTGGATTCCGATGATATGTTTATGCCATATACAATTGAGACATTTAATTCTATAATAGAAGCAAATCCAGATACCGAATATTTACATAGTTACTTCTATGAACAGATTGTTATTGATAACAATCCTGCTATTTACCTATGGAAGGACAATTATACTGCATGTCATGGAAAATTATACAATGTTGAGTTGATTAAAAAATATGGAATTCGTAATTCCCCTCTTGTTAAATGGGCAGACGATTCATTTTTTAACTCTATGTGCAGTGAATTAATGAATATGAGCATAATTAATGTTCCTACTGTCCTATGGACTAACAACAAAAATTCTATCATGCGAAGACAAGATGTAGAAAGAGACGCATCCGTAAAAGAAGATTTTTTGAATGCAATGCTCTTATCTGCTGAATTTGTTTTAAAACAGAAAGGTTATATTGATCATTTACAAAATACTATTGAAGGTATTATTAAACAGATGTCTTTGGATGAGAAAGAAACTGAAAAATTAAATACTTTATTAACATATGTAAGGAGGAAATAATTATGGCTTATACTTACAAAAAATTAACAGATGTTGCTTTAGTAGAGTCTGCTGAAGCGCCGAATCTTTTAATAGAAGAAGGTGGAGATATCAAGAAAATTTCTTCCTCAAATCTTGTTACTCCACAAACTAAAGCAGACTGGGAAGAAACGGATCCAAATAGTGCTGCATTTATTTTAAATAAACCAGATTTAAGTCAGGCTGGTAGTGCAAATGTTGTTACTTATACTATAGCTAGCGGCGTGCTTAATTTAAATGGTGTTACAGTTACACGTCAATCAGTTATTGATGAATGGAAGAACGGTTCAATTTTAAGAATTGATGAAACCAGCGATCTTTCTGGTGGTTCACTTGGTGCGGTTTCTAATATCAAATATACGATAGCTAGTGGCACGCTTGCCTCAGCTACTGTTTATTATTATTCAAACGGCGTGCTTACATCTTTAGTAATATAAGATGGTGGTGATTTATTATGGCAAATGATATTTTAACCACTATGGAAACACTGAAGTCCATTTTGCCCGTTTTTGAAAACAATATTATTGAAAAAATAAAAAAATGATTCGCCCAAAATTATAGAACCTGCTAACGACGATGTCCCTACAATATTTATCAGTGGGTCAATTCCTGATTCTAAAAGTTATGTTGCGGGGGAATTAGAATACGTATCTAAAACTACAAAATTCCATGCGTATACTTATATTAAACTGCAAGGCAATTCAACACTTCGATTGCCGAAAAAGAATTATACTGTAAATCTGTATAATGATAAAAGTCGTAGTGTAAAACTAAATAAAGAGTTCAAAAATTGGGGCTTACATAACAATTTTGTTCTAAAAGCTGACTACAATGATATTCTTCACGCTCGAAATGTTGTAGGAGCTAAGTTATGGAGTAAAGTTGTACAAAGCCGCAGTGATTACGATACTCTTCCAGAGGAACTTAAAAACAGTCCCAACCACGGCGCCATTGACGGATTCTCCGTTAGAGTTTACATAAACGGGGCATATAATGGTTTATACAATTGGGAAATTCCAAAGTGTGACTGGATGGTGGGTATGAATAGCGCAAATGCTAATCACGTGCTACTCAGCGCAGAGTTTAATGATAATGGAGACGTAAATTATCAATATAATCCGTGCAATTTTAATACGCTATGGGATGGCAACAAAAATTATTTCGATGTTGAGGTTGGCGAGAATAGCTCAGAATTAGTATCTAGTCTGAATGCAGTTATTGAAGCTATTATTAATGACGATTCAGTTGCATTAGAGCAATCGTTGGATATTAAAGGTGCTATTGATTATTTTATATTTCAAGAAATAATTTTAGGTACAGATGGCCTTGCCAAGAATATGCTTTTAGCTACTTATGATATGACTAAATGGCATTTAAGCGCATATGATATGGACTCAACTTTTGATCTTGATTGGGAAGGCGAAATTTTGGAAGATTATGATTCTGATATGCCAGGCGGTCCATATAATAACAAATTTAGTAGGTTATTATCGTATATTTGGGAAAATTATTGGGATGATTATGTTGAGCGCTATACCGAACTTAGAAAGTCAGTGCTAAGTTATTCTTCTATTATTGAAGAATTTGAGAAATACATCGATGTATATGGTGAGGATGTTTATATCCAAGATACAGCTATTTATCCGGATATTCCCAGTGTTGCAGATAATACGCTAAATTCATTACGAAATTTTGTAAGTGATAGACTTGAATACTTGGATAGTGAATATGGGGTGGTAATTTAATGGCAAAGTATATGAAAACTGAACAAGGATATATAGATATACCAAATTTCGCTCTAGCACCATTCAAACCTGCTGGTAAGTCCTATTTGACCTTCAGTTCTTCTAATAGCTTTACTCTAAAGGTAAATAACTCAACTAAAAACTGGAACGGCACTCTTGAATATTTTGATTTCGATAAGACCTGGTATGTTTGGGATGGAACGACCACTCTATCGGCAGTTTATGACGACGGAGAGTATTTCTTATATCTTAGAGGCACTAAAAATGCTATTATTATGGAAGATAGCATAAATTCCCGGTGGATTCTTAATGGTTCTAATATTGCGTGCATCGGTAATATTGAGAACCTACTAGACTACACAATTGTAGCATATGGAAATCATCCACCCATGGCGAATGGTTGCTACTCCTCCATGTTCGACGGTTGCACCAGTCTAAAACTTTCGTCCACTAAGACTGATGACTACACGCAGGAGTACCGCATTCCTTCTTCTGGAGAGGGTATAACAGCAACTAATGCTCTTGAAAACATGTTCATTTCCACAGGCGGCACCTTTACAGGAACACCAGCCATCAACACAACCTATTATCTCAGCTCTGATAACATGATCGTTCGTGAGACTGATATCGCCACTCTGAACGGTTATGTTAGGTCTATGATCAACGCCGCATTGAACTGATCACGTAAAAAAAGAAGCTCACATTTAAAGATTGATAAAGCGTCTTCTAGACATAAAAGAAACGCACGCCATCACATAACTGCAAAGAAAGGAGGCAGGACAATGGCAAAAGCTAAAAGCAGCCAGTCTTCTGGAAATGCTCGCCCGATGCGGCCGGCACTCACGCCGGAGGCCAGACAAAACCAGCTTATAGCTTTAGCGACAGATCTTGTTGAGAAAAGATTGATTGAAGGAACTGCCTCTTCTCAAGAGACAACCCATTTCCTTAAGCTGGCGACACAAGAGGCCAAGCTCAAGGTTAAGATATTGGAGAAGCAGGAAGAACTCATCTCTGCCAAGACCGAATCTATTAAATCTAGCCAAAGAACAGAGGAGCTTTACAGAGATGCTATCATTGCCATGCGGAAGTATAGTGGCGGAGGCACCGATGAAGATTTTTAAACGATACTCTGAACTGATTACACTCCCGACATTTGAAGAGCGGTTTAATTACCTTAAACTGAATGGCTCAGTTGGAAGAGACACATTCGGGTTCGACAGAGTATTCAATCAAATGTTTTACAGTTCGCTTGAATGGAAACAATGCAGAGATAAGGTTATTGCTAGGGATCTCGGATGCGATCTCGGGATCCCTGGCCATGAAATCTCTGGTCAGAGAGTTATTATTCATCATATGAATCCTATGACTCTCGAGGATCTTGATAAGAGAACTGAGATACTATTGGATCCAGAGTATTTGATTACTACTACCCATTCTACTCATAACGCAATACACTATGGTGATTCGAATCTTTTTACTTCTGAGCCTATCGAACGAAAAAAGAATGACACGTGCCCTTGGAAAAGATGAAAGGAAATTCAAGAATGAACGCACTAAACATTTACTCTGAGCCAGATTTTAGTTCAGACATTGTATGCACATTAGAATCGCCAACTCAGTTAGTAATTTCAGAAGAGGAATCAACAGAGTCATTCTATAAAGTATATACCGAATTCGGCTTAGCTGGTTTTTGCGAAAAGAGCGTCTCTGTTGATTCTGAGATTTCTGAAGAAGGCGCTAGAACATTTACATGAAGGAGGATTCAAAATGGAAACTAGTATTTTGGATTCTATCAAAAAACTTCTTGGAATACCATCTGAAGCTACAGAATTTGATACTGATATTCTGATTCATATCAATTCTGTATTTTCTATACTTACTCAACTTGGTGTTGGTCCTTCAAGCGGATTTAGTATTGAGGACTCTTCTGCCGAGTGGTCTGACTTTATCGGAGATGATGCTAGACTCTCTGATGTTAAGTCTTTCGTATATTTGAAAACCAGACTTTTGTTCGATCCTCCTGCTAGTTCCGCTGCAATGGACGCCATGAATCGTATGGCGAGCGAATTGGAGTGGCGCATCAACGTTTCAGTTGATCCCAAGGGGGCGTAATTCATGGCAAAAAGAACGCCATTGGCGGTAAAAAGAAAATGCTGTGAAATGAAAGAAGCTGGAATGAGCAGTCATGAGATTTACGACTCATATTACAAGTATGAAGTCGAAAATCCAATGACTCGTCGTTCATTTAGGACAGTTCTTGTTAGGTGGGCTAAAAAGAATTATCCTGATGATACAACTCTTGACTGCGGAACTTATGAAGGTTTTGTTGCTCATGACGCGACTGTGCAGGTAGCAGCGAACGGAGAGATTATCCAGGCATGGATTAAGCAGCATGCTGAAACTCTAGATCCTGAAGAATTCTTGGCTGCCATTAAAACTGCTGTACAAAAATATGAGTATGTAAAGCCCTCATTTAAAGATTCCAAAAATATGCTCGAGATTTCGCTTTTCGATATGCATTGGGGCATTGCCTTTATGGATTATTACAAATCGGTCCTTGATGATGTCTTAGAGATAATTACCAGTCATCACTGGGATAAGATCGTGATCCCATTCGGGCAAGATTTCTTTCATAACGATAGTATTATCAATGGGCTAACAACAAGAGGGACTTGCGTTGAGAAAGTTGACATGGTCCGAGCTGTTAAAGACGGACAGCAGTTCATGTACGCTATTATCGATGCCGCTTTAGAAAACGCAGAAGAAGTTAAAGTTATCTACACTCCTGGCAACCATGATCAGAGCATATCTTGGATGTTCATGCAGACTCTTTTAGCAAGATATGGCGAAGCTATAATCGATGATTCTTTAGAGTTTCGTAAGGTTATTAGCTACGGAAGCAATGCTATAATGATTACCCATGGTGATGCTAAGAAAACAACTGCTAGAACTTTGGCCCACATTTTTCCAGTAGCATTTCCAAAAGAATTTGCGGACGCAACGATTCGCGAAGTTCACGCCGGCCATCTCCATCACGAAGGAGAAGCTGACATATATGGTGTAATGGTTAGAAGATTATCGTCTGGAGGAATTACTGACAAATGGTCTGATAGAGAAGATTTTATTGGGGCCCATAAGAGATTTATGCTATTTGAGTGGAGCGCCGATAAACTCAAGGCGATTCACTATATTTAACATAAAATTTTGGGAGAGAAATCAAAATGGAAAGACTACAACTTGTTCTTAGTATTGTGAACATTTCTTTTACTATCGCATTAAGCGCGATTGCACTTCTTAAACCTTTACGAAAAAAGTTTCTTGGAATGCATGCTGTCGAAGATGGTCAGAAGTGTCTTCTGAGAGCTGATATGCTTCGGCTCTATTACAACCATCGTCAAGACCAGTCTGTTCGACAGTACGAATACGAAAATTTCATTTATGAATATAATGCCTATAAAGCATTAGGAGGAAACTCATTCATTGATAAAATCTACTTAGAGATTCAGGGATGGAAAGTCCTTAGCTGAAAGGAGGACTAATTATGGAGCCTAATACCTATTCAAGCGAACTCTACCACCATGGTGTACTCGGTATGAAGTGGGGTGTTCGTAGATACCAGAATAAAGATGGCTCGCTTATTAATAAGAAGCGAACGACTTCGAACTCCGCCGAAGGACGTAAATTGGCACCAAAGAAGGAAGCTAAAACTAAGAAATCTTCTAAACAGAAAACTGCGAAGCCTAAGAAGAAACGCCTTAGCGAAATGACAGATGCCGAGATTAAAGAGCATTTAGAAAGAATGGCTCTTGAGAAAAAGTACTATGATACTCAAAGGGAAGCGGCGGAAGCAGCGCAGAGTAGAGGGCAAAAGTTTGCAATGAAATGCCTCGAATCTATCGGAGAGAAGGTTATTACTAACATAGGCACACAGGTTGGAAACCATTTCTTTGGAGAAGGAATAAATAAACTCGCAGGTGTTGCATCTGATGATGAAAAGCATCGTGTTGTCAACCCTCAGAAAGGGCAGTCTGACAAAAAGTAAGGCGGCGTAAAATGTCATTATCAAATACTGCTACTCCAATTTATTATGGCCAGTTTAGGGATGCTGTTATCAGAGGTGAGATCCCAGTTAATCGCGAAATTTCGATGGAGATGAATAGAATCGATGATCTCATTGCGAATCCTGGAATCTGGTATGACGATGAGGCTATTAATGGCTTCATTGCATTCTGCGAAAATGAACTCACATTGACAAATGGTGAGGACCTTCATTTACTTGACTCATTTAAGCTCTGGTCAGAACAGATTTTCGGTTGGTACTACTTTGTTGAACGAAGTGTTTATGTCCCATCTCCAGACGGGCATGGTGGACATTACGAAAAGAAACGTATTAAGAAGCGTCTAGTCAACAAACAGTATCTGATTGTTGCTCGAGGTGCTGCTAAATCGATGTACGCATCTTGCATTCAGAATTACTTTCTAAATGTTGATACTGCAACCACACATCAGATCACGACTGCCCCAACGATGGCTCAGGCAGAAGAAGTCATGTCTCCGATTCGAACTGCCATTACAAGAGCTAGAGGGCCGCTATACAAGTTTTTGACCGAAGGTTCTCTTCAGAATACCACTGGGTCAAGAGCGAATCGTTGCCAATTAGCCTCGACGAAGAAAGGAATTCAGAACTTTCTTACTGGTTCCATACTTGAGGTCAGGCCGATGTCGATTGACAAACTTCAGGGTTTACGAGTTAAGGTAGCAACGGTTGATGAATGGCTTTCTGGCGATGTTAGAGAAGATCCGATAGGAGCACTTGAGCAAGGTGCAGCTAAGGAGCAGGGGTCAGCTGAAAATAATGACTATTTAATCGTTGCTATTAGTTCAGAAGGTACTGTCCGAAATGGAAGCGGCGATACAGTCAAAATGGAATTGTCTGACATCCTTAAGGGCGAGTATTATAACCCTCATGTATCTATTTGGTGGTACAAATTGGACGACATTGAGGAAGTTAACAACCCTGATATGTGGTTAAAGGCAAATCCAAATCTTGGCAAGACTGTTACTTATGAGACATACCAGCTCGAAGTAGAGCGTGCCGAGAAAAACCCAGCAGCAAGAAATGATATTCTTGCTAAGCGTTTTGGAATACCGATGGAAGGCTATACTTATTACTTCACTTATGAAGAGACCCTTCCTCACCGTAAACGGGAATTCTGGAAGATGCCTTGCGCTCTTGGGGCGGACCTTTCTCAGGGTGACGATTTCTGTGCCTTTACTTTCTTGTTCCCGCTTTCCAATGGCAGCTTCGGTGTAAAGACTCGTAACTATATCACTGAGTTGACGCTTATGAAACTTCCAGCAGCAATGCGGACAAAGTATGATCAGTTCATGAAAGAGGGCAGTCTTGTTGTTATGCCAGGAACCGTTCTCGACATGATGGAAGTTTATGAAGATCTTGATAATCATATCTCAGAAAGAGAGTATGATGTTCGCTGTTTCGGATTTGACCCTTACAATGCTAGAGAATTTGTCGAGCGTTGGGAGCGAGAGAACGGGCCATTTGGTATTGAGAAGGTTATCCAGGGCGCAAAAACCGAGTCTGTTCCACTTGGAGAGCTCAAGAAATTATCAGAAGAGAGAATGCTTTTGTTTGATGAAGATCTTATGACCTTCGCTATGGGCAATTGCATTACTATTGAGGATACTAATGGCAACCGTAAGCTACTTAAGAAGCGTTATGATCAAAAGATTGATGCTGTAGCGGCTATGATGGATGCCTATATTGCATTTAAACTCAACAGAGAAGCATTCGAATAATTATAAGGAGATCTTTGCCCAGAATGGATTGCACTTGTGGAACTGAGATGCACTCCCAAATGAAGGAGGAAAATCAAAATGGAACAATCTTTTGGATCCAGGCTTAAGCATGCCTGGAATGCTTTTCGAAACAGAGATCCGACTGCCGAATTCAGGGATACCGGGGCGTCATATTACAATCGACCCGATCGACCCAGATTCACACGAGGCAATGAGCGATCTATAACTACTTCGGTTCTAAATAGAATCGCTCTAGATGCATCCGCTATAGATATTCTTCATGTTCGCCTCGACAAGAATGGACGATTTTTAGAAGAAATCAATTCCGGTTTAAATAGTTGCCTCACATTGAGTGCTAATACTGACCAAACCGGCAGGGCATTTAAGCAAGATGTCGTTATGTCAATGCTTGATGAGGGCTGCGTTGCAATCGTTCCTACGGACACTACGATGAATCCGAAAGTTACCGATTCGTATGACGTCGAAACTATGCGGGTTGGCAAAATTATTCAGTGGCGTCCGCAGCATGTGCAGGTCCGGCTCTACAATGAACAAACAGGAAAGAAAGAGGAACTTTGGCTTCCTAAGAAAATGGTGGCCATTGTGGAAAATCCTCTTTATGCTGTTATGAATGAGCCTAACTCGACCATGCAGCGACTAATTCATAAGCTAGGTCTTCTTGACATAACAGACGAGCAAACCGCGTCTGGTAAACTTGACTTGATCATCCAGTTGCCTTATGTAATAAAGACAGACGCTCGTCGCCAGCAGGCCGAGAACCGAAGAAAAGATATAGAAATGCAGTTGGCCGGGTCCAAATATGGTATTGCTTATACCGATGGCACTGAAAAGATTACTCAACTTAATCGTTCACTCGAGAATAATCTCATGAAACAGGTTGAGTATCTTACAAACCAACTGTATAGTCAACTTGGTATTACACAGACGATTCTTGATGGCACTGCAGACGAAAAGACTATGCTTAATTACTACAGCCGTACTATTGAGCCAATCGTTTCTGCGATTGCCGATGAAATGAAACGAAAGTTTCTTACTAAAACCGCGCGTACTCAGAATCAGTCGATCGAGTTCTTCAGAAATCCGTTCAAACTGGTTCCGGTTAATGATATTGCTGAGATCGCCGACAAGTTCACTCGCAATGAGATCATGACATCTAATGAAATCCGACAAATCGTTGGAATGAAGCCGTCTGATGATCCTAAGGCTGATGAATTGCGCAACAGCAATATTGCGGAAACAAAAGAAGACCCCGGCATGTATAAAGAGTACACGGAAAATTTAGAAGAAGGAGGATAAAATCAAAATGGAAAATTTCGATTTTAGCGGATGGGCTACCAAAGCAAATCTAAAATGCTCCGATGGCAGAGTTATCATGAAAGATGCTTTTAAGCACAATGATGGTCAGACCGTTCCGCTTGTTTGGAATCATCGTCATGATGACCCAAATGAGATTCTTGGCCACGCTCTTCTTGAGAACCGTGACGAAGGTGTTTATGCATATTGCACATTTAACGACACGGAATCTGGCAAGACTGGTAAACTGCTTGTTCAGCACGGGGACATTGTGTCTCTCTCTATTTATGCGAATCAGCTTAAACAGAATATGTCGAATGTTGTTCATGGCAATATTAGAGAGGTGAGTCTGGTGCTTGCAGGTGCAAACCCTGGCGCATCTATTGAATCCGTTATTAAGCACGGTGAGGAATGCGAAGAGGAAGCCAGAATTTTCACTGGCGAGAACATCACAATTTTTCATAGTGATGAAGATAATGAATCGGAGGAAAAATCTGATATGAATGAAAACAATGAATCTCTTGAGCATTCTGATGAAGAGACCATTGGCGATGTGTTTAACACGCTTACTGAGAAACAGAAGAAAGCCGTCTATGCGATGATTGGTTATATCGTCGATAGTGATAAAGATAAAGACGAAGACGAAAACAAAGAAAAAGATGACGGCGACGAAATGAATCATTCTGAGGGAGGAAATGAAATGAAGCACAATGTTTTTGACACCGATGGCATGCAGGATGAGAAAGTCCTGACCCACTCTGATCTCGACCAGATTGTCGAGCTCTCCAAGACCCCGAGTATCGGTAGCTTTAAGCAGGCTCGTAAGATCTACGAGAATGAGAACGAGCTGCAGCATGACGCTTTTGATGCTGAGACGATGGATATGCTCCTGCCGGAGTACAAGTACATTGATCCGAAGGAGCCGAAGATTCTCTATCCCGATGACACTTGGGTGTCCAGTGTCATCAATGGCGTTCATAAGTCTCCGTATAGCCGCATTCGCACCCGTCGTGCTGATGCTCGCCAGGCCGAGCTGAAGGCCATGGGTTACCAGAAGAAGGGTGACTACAAGAAGGAGATGAAGCAGATCCAGCTGCTTGGTCGTACTCATGATGCTCAGACCGTCTACATCAAGGACAAGATCAATCGTGATGACGTTCTCGATATCACTGATTTCGATATTGTTGCTTACCAGTGGAAGATTATGCGTCATACCATGGATCAGACTCTGGCTCAGGCTATCCTTATCGGCGACGGTCGTGAGGATACCGATCCCGATAAGATCAAGGAAGATCACATCCGCCCGATCTGGCACGATGACGACCTGTACTGCATCCATCAGGATGTCGATATCGCCGGCCAGAAGGCGAAGCTTCAGGGAACCGATACCGCGAAGAGCTTCGGCGATAACTATGTCTATGCTGAGGCCGTTATCGAGGCGGCTCTGTATTCCCGTGAGAAGTACAAGGGCTCTGGTAACCTGACCTTCTATTGCACGCCGCATCTTCTCAACGTGATGCTGCTTGCTCGTGACCTGAACGGCCGTCGTATTTACTCCTCGAAGGCGGATCTGGTCGCGGCTCTGAACGTTCGTGATATTCAGACCATTGAGCAGTTTGAGGGCCTGACTCGCCAGACTTCCGACGGCAAACATAAGAAGCTCCTTGGCCTGTTTGTCAACCTGGCTGATTACCAGCTTGGCTGCGTTAAGGGTGGCGAGATTACGAAGTTTGATGATTTCGATATCGACTTCAACCAGTACAAGCTCCTTCTGGAGACTCGCGTCTCTGGTGCTCTTGTCGAGTGGTACTCTGCCATCGCTCTGGAAGAGCCCGTTGATTGAGTCTGATTTATAACTCGAACATAAATAATTTTAGGAGGTAACATACTATGGCTACTGAAAGAATCTTCGATCATGCTGATGACAAGAATGTCGCCGCGATTATCATCTATGGCAAGACTTCTCCCGACGGCAAGGCCTACACCGATAAGGGCTGTACTAAGCAGTTTACTACTAGCGAACTGAAGGACGCGTTCATCAAGCGGGCTATTGTTTGCGTTGGCACGAACTACTTTATTCCGGTCTCCTATTCGGAGGCGAGCAAGGTCGGTTCTGTCAATTATGTGACTACGACCGGTGGCAGCTCCGACGTTAAGACGGTTCTGACTAATCTGGCTGCTGTTGCTGACAAGTAAGTAAAAATCTAGGTGAAAATTCAAAATGGCAAAATTTTACGGTAAAATCGGCTATGCTAATACAGTCGAAACTAAGCCTGGCGTTTACGAGGAGCAAATTGTAGAACGTTCTTACTACGGAGATTTGATCCGCAATACTCGTCGGCTTCAAAGTGCTGACCAAGTTAATGATGACATTAACATCAGCAACGAAATTAGTATTGTGGCTGATCCGTATGCCACGAATAATTTTCACACCATGCGCTATGCTGTTTTTATGGGTACGAAATGGAAAATCTCGAACGTCGAAGTTTCGTACCCTAGATTGATATTGACGTTGGGTGGTGTGTACAATGGGCAGTAGACTTGAACTACAAAATGAGCTTGAAAAATTACTCGGATCGAAAAATGTGTATTTTCAACCCCCAGCGTCGATATCGATGAAGTATCCAGCAATTCGGTACTCTTTGTCTGATGTCGAAAATTGGCATGCGGATGATATTCCATTTAAGCAGGCGAAAGCCTACGAAGTAATACTTATTGATCGAGACCCAGACAACGAATATGTCGACAAACTGTCTCAGTTTAGATACTGCAGTTTTGATCGATATTACCCTGCCGATAATCTCAATCATTATGTATTTACTCTATATTACTAAAGGAGGATTTGCTCTATGAAACTTGTTTGGGACAAAACTGGTGAACATTATTATGAAACCGGTGTAAAGAATGGTGTCCTTTACCCCATAAGTGCAAGCGGCACCTATCCGAAAGGTGTTGCTTGGAACGGCCTTACGGCTATCACGGAGAGCCCCTCTGGTGCAGAGGCTACTGCTCTCTACGCTGATGATATCAAGTATCTTAACCTGATGTCTAATGAGGAGTTCGGCGCCACCGTTGAAGCTTATACTTACCCCGATGAATTCGCCGAGTGCGATGGCTCTGCATCGCTTACTGAAGGTGTCTACATTGGCCAGCAGGCTCGTAAGACTTTCGGCCTGTGCTATCGTACGACTCTTGGCAACGATTCTAAGGGCAACGACTACGGCTACAAGCTCCATATTATCTACGGCGCGATGGCTTCCCCGTCTGAGAAGGCGTATTCGACTATCAACGATAGTCCGGATGCGATCACGTTCTCGTGGGAGCTGAGCACCACCCCTGTCGCAGTTGCCAATTTCAAGCCGACTGCTTCTTTGACTATTGACTCTACGAAGGTCGATCCTGAGAAGCTTGCCACGCTCGAAGAAATTCTTTACGGTAAGGACGGCACTGGTGAAGACCATTCTACTGGTGCAGTTGATCCCCGTCTGCCCCTTCCGGATGAGATCGCGAATATCATGAAGGGATCGGTCTAATATTATTTAACGTTATGGGCCTCACTTAATTGTGGGGCCCTTTTTCTAAATTTGAAAGGAGAAATTACTAATGCTTAAGGAAACTATTAAATACACGGATTACAATGGCGTTGAGAGAACAGAGGACTTTTGGTTCCATCTGTCTAAGGCAGAACTCATGGAATGGGAGATGGGCACGACTGGGGGTCTTACTGAGATGATTAAGCGAATCGTCGATGCTCAGGATGCGCCGGCGATTATCAAGATCTTTAAGGAACTTGTTCTCAAAGCTTATGGTCAGAAGAGCCCCGATGGCAAGCGCTTCATCAAGTCCGAGGAGCTCGCGACTGAGTTCTCCCAGACCGAGGCATATTCTCAGCTCTTTATGGAGCTTGCGACGGACGCTGATAAGGCAGCTGCATTTGTTAATGGTATTATGCCTAGTGATATTGCCGAAAAAGCAGCTGCGGCTCCCGCCGCAATCTAACCAGCAAGGAGATTAAGAGATGCTCCAGATAACTGTTCCTGGAAGGGAACTCTTCGATGAAGAACGTGGACAATTCCTTGTTGTCAGAGAGCAGACTTTGCAATTGGAGCATTCTCTTGTCTCTCTTTCAAAATGGGAATCAAAATGGTGTAAGTGTTTCTTTTCTAAAGAAGATAAGACACGAGATGAGACCATTGATTATATAAAGTGCATGACAATCACGAGGAATGTACCATCTGAAGTATATTTGTGTTTGACTCGAGAGAACATTGATGAGATCAACAAGTATATTGCTGCTCCTATGACTGCTACATATTTTTCAGATGAGAAGAATACTGGTCCTAGTCGAGAACAGATAACTTCTGAATTGATATATTACTGGATGATTGCACTCAACATTCCATTTGAATGCGAAAAGTGGCATTTGAATCGTTTGCTTACTCTAATCAAAGTGTGCAGCATTAAGAACGAGCCTCCTAAGAAGAGAAGTAGACATGAAATCATGTCCAGAAATGCAGCTCTGAATGCCGCACGAAGGAAGAAATTAAACACGAAAGGGTGATAATTATGAGCAATAGCCCTCTTGTTAGCTATACTAGGATCAGTCCTTGTAAGAATCCTAGGAATCATAAAATTGACACAATTACTATTCACTGTGTAGTCGGCCAGGCTAGTGTTGAAGGCCTCGGAGCCACGTTTGCCAATTACAATACTCAGGCCTCGTCTAATTATGGCATCGGCTCAGACGGAAGAATCGGTATGTATGTTGAAGAGAAAGACCGTTCCTGGTGCTCTTCGAGCAGCTCGAATGATCATAGGGCAATCACAATTGAATGCGCTTCGGATGCATATTATCCGTATGCTATTAATGATGCCGTCTATAGATCTCTTATCGATTTACTTGTTGATATTTGCATTCGAAACGGGATCGAGTCTCTTAAATGGCGAGCTGACAAAAGTCTTATCGGCTGTCCGGAAGAACAGAACATGACTGTTCACAGATGGTTTTACAATAAGTCTTGCCCTGGCGATTACATTTATGATCGTCTTTATGACATTGCTGCGGAAGTTAATGAACGACTGGAGGATTATTATATGACTCAGGATACTTTTAATAAAATGTTTGACACTGCTATGGCTAGATATCGCGCTCAGCTTCAGGACAACGATTCGTCTAACTGGAGCGAAGAAGCTCGTAATTGGGCCGTCAAGAATGGGCTTATTGCCGGTTCTTCAGATACTGAATTCAATGGCATGTGGGAAGATTATATGACAAGAGAACAGCTCGTGGAAGTTCTCTATCGATTTGCTACATTTATGGGCAAATAATACATTTCGGAAGTAGTGATGAACATTGATAAGGTTCAGACAAAAGGGTGACTTTTCTAATTTAAATCGATTCTTAGAAAGAGCAAAGAACGTTATTAAAATTGGCGAACTTGACAAGTATGGTCGAGAAGGCGTGGCTGCTCTTGCGTCTGCAACCCCTGTTGATTCCGGGTTGACTGCCGATTCATGGTATTATGAAGTGAAGCATCAAAATGGAAAAGCTTCAATAAATTTTTATAACTCTAATCTTAATGAAGGTGTGCCCATTGCCATTATATTGCAGTATGGGCACGGAACTGGAAATGGCGGCTGGGTTGAGGGGAGAGATTACATCAATCCTGCAATTCAGCCGCTGTTCGATACGATAGCAAATAACGCATGGAAGGAGGTCACTGAATCATGAGCAAAAAAGTAGATGAAAGAGTCGTAGAGATGCGGTTCGAGAATGGGCAGTTTGAGAAAGGCGTGGCACAATCCACGGAAAGTCTTAATAAGCTCAAGAAGAGTTTGAATCTCGAAGGCGCTGCAAAAGGCCTTGAGAACGTGAACTCCGCTGCAAAAAATACATCTGGAATCGAAAGTTTAGCGGCCAGTCTTGAAAAAGTTGAGCATCGGTTCTCCACTATGGGGATCGTTGGCATGCGAGTAATTGAGAACCTCACAGACTCTGCTATGCGTTTCGCAAAGAAGACCGTTGGTTTTGTGACTAATGGCATCATCAATGGCGGTAAAAGAAGAGCTATGAATCTGGAGAATGCAAACTTTCAGCTTCAGGGTCTTCTTAAGAATGAAGAAGCTGTCGCTGCTGTTATGCAGAACGTAAGCGATGCTGTTGATGGAACTGCATACAGTTTGGACGCAGCAGCAAAAGTGGCTTCTCAGCTAGCAGCATCTGGTATGAAAGCTGGAGACGAGATGTTCTCAGCTCTTAGAGGTGTTGCGGGTGTTGCCGCAATGACAAACAGCTCTTATGAAGACATCGGCCGAATCTTTACTCAGGTCGCCGGCCAGGGTCGATTAATGGGAGATCAGCTTCTTCAGCTATCTGTCAGAGGCATGAACGCGGCTGCAACTTTGGCAAATTATTTGACCAAGGTTGGCGATGGTACTAAGTATACGGAAGCCCAAATTCGAGATATGGTATCAAAGGGCCAAATTTCATTTGATACTTTTGCCGCCGCCATGGACGATGCTTTTGGCGAGCATGCAAAAGCTGCTAACAGCACATTCGAAGGTGCATTGTCTAACATTAAGTCGGCTCTTGGCCGAATCGGTGCAGACTTTATTAAACCTCTTATAGCCCAAAATGGTCCATTTGTCAATCTCTTTAACGCCATTCGAAAGAAAGTCAATCAGATCCATGAAATAACTAAGCCGATCGCAGAATGGACGACTAAGACCATAGGTAATATGGTTAACAAGTTGGCCGGGTTTTTAGAGAAGTTAGATATTAAGAACCCATTTGCGAAAGTTAATGGCGGCGATGTTGCTAAGACAACAAAGGCTTTTAATTCCGCTGCAGATGCGGTTGGTAACGCTGCACAGAGCTTGGAGCATTTTCAAGACATTGCGGTCAGAGTTATTCGTGGCGAGTTTGGCAATGGTTCCGAAAGAGTAAAAGCTTTAGCAAATGCCGGTGAGGATTATGCTAAAGTTCAGACTCTCGTTAATAAAGTTTGGCTTCGTAATGGCAAGAACTGGTCTGACTGTACTGTAAAAGCCGAGGAACTTGAAGAAGTTATTGGAAGTCTATCCGATACCGAACTTAAAAGCCTTGGATATACTGAAGAGCAGTCAGAATCTCTTAAAAACCTTGCTCAGCAGGCTAAGGAAACAGGGAAACCGATTAGCGAGCTGATCAATAATCTTCAGACTCCTACTAAGAAAGACCTTTTTCTGGATGCTATTCAAAATGGTTTAAAGGGGCTTTCAAAGGTTCTTAAAACCGTTAAAACTGCATGGAATAGTGTCTTTTCGCCTAAGAATTTATCAGATGGAGTTTACAAAGCTGTAGAGAATTTGCATGCTCTTTCTGAAAAGTTTGTTATGACCGATGAAACGGCGGATAAGCTTCAAAGAACGTTTAGTGGGCTTTTCTCGGCATTAAGTGTTGTTAAGAATTTTGTTGGCGGGGCTGTTGCGATTGTTCTTAGAGTTGTGTCAAAACTGTTGTCTTCATTGCACATCAGTCTTCTCGATGTGACCGCGGCTGTTGGCGATGCGATTACAAAATTTAAAGAGTGGCTTAACTCCAATAATATATTTGTTAGAACATTTGGTGCAATTGCTACTAATGCTCAGAAGGCTGCTTTGGCAATTCGAGATTGGGTCAAAGCCTTTACAGAATTGCCGGTTGTGCATAAAACTGTGACGTCGATAAAGACGGCTATAGTTAATGCATTCAATGCAACTAAAGAAGTCTTTTCTGATGGTAAAAAACGGATCTCAGACTTCATCGATAATTGGAAAGATCTTGATAAAATTACCCTTGACAATCTCAAGGCTATGTTTATCGATTTTAAGAAGAATGTTTTAGACGAGTTCTTTAAAGTTAATTTTAATTTCAGCTTCAAAGGCATAACTAATAAAATTAAAGGCTTAAAGACATCTATGAAGACTGAACTTAAGTCCGCGACCAACATTCTGGATGGATTCAAGACATCTCTCTTTAAACTCGCTGAAGAAGCTCGGTCTAAAATCCATATGGGCGACATTTTTGGTTACGGCATGGCCGCCTTGATGGTTAAGTCAGTGATGGACATTGGAAAGTCTCTTGAAATGCTGGAAGGTCCCATCGCCGGGGTCACAAGCGTGGTTAAAGGGTTTGCCGGAATTGAGAAGTCTGTTGCCAAATACATTGATGCTAAAAAGTTAATAGACAAGGCAAAAGCTTTCAATATTTTGTCTAGTGCGATTGTTAAACTTGCATTCGCTGTCGCACTTCTTGTCGCGAGCATGTATGTCATCAACGACATAAATCAAAATGGAGAACTTTCGATGCCCCTTCTCACGCTTATCGGATTAATGGGGATGCTTGCGCTCCTTGCGTATGCGGTTAGTAAAATTAATTTTTCCGGTATAGCCAAGATTTCTGGAATAATGTTTTCTATCGGAGGAGCTATTGCTTTACTGGCCCTTGCACTTAAGACAATGGACGGACTGAGTTCTGATGATAAAACATACAAAAATGCCGTGGTGCTAATTGCGCTAATTGGAGTTCTTGGCGTTGTTGCTGTAGCGCTTGGGGAACGAGTGCCTCAGCTTTCAAAAGGCAGCATAGCTATTATCGCTTTTGCAGCAGGTGTTTATATACTTGCCAAAGCACTTAAAAGCATTGGCAAAATTGATAAATATAGTTTGAATCGATCTTTTGCGACTCTTGTCGGCCTAATTTTAGCACTTAGTATAGCGGCACAGGGTCTTAAGGGTCTTTCATTTTCTGGTGGAGTTGGCCTTATTGCTATGGTCATCGCTTTAAAAGTACTAATGAGTGCTCTCGATGATTTGTGCAATTTTGATGGAAACAGGATAGCGGAAAATCTTCTTACTATTATCGGCATACTGGGTATCTTAGCTGCATTAATGGCGATTACAAACCTTGCTGGAACAAACGCCGCTAAAGGCGGAATTGGCATGCTGGCTTTGGCTGCAGCAATGTATATGATGGTTAAAGCTATTAAAGCAATGGCCGAAATATCCAAGGATGATCTAAAGCGGATGACACCGATTCTTATATCTCTTCTTGGCATTTTTGGGGTGTTGATTGTCGTTTCGAATCTGGCAGGACAATTTGCCCATCGAGCCGGAATGATGCTGATGATGGCCGCTGGTTCCTTGTTAATTCTTACCGGTGTTATTGTCATTCTTAAGAACATGAGCCCTGATGGTCTTTGGAGAGCAGTGGGTGTTATTGCGGTTCTTGAGGCTATGTTCGCCGGGTTGATTGCGGCCACACATCTTGCCAAGGATTGCAAGTCGACATTAGTTCTTTTAACAGTGACGATCGCGATGATGACTGTCGCACTGATGACGTTGGCGCATCTCGATCCCGCATCTCTTGATGCTGCAAAGAGTGCACTTGCGTCAATTATTGCAACGTTCGCATTACTTGTTGCTGCTACTGGGATGTTTAAGGGTGAAGATCTTGCGAAAAAGTTTGGCGGATTGATGAGTCTTGTTCTTGTGACTGGGATTCTCGCTACCATTATTGTTGGCATGGCTAAACTTTCTCCGGATCAGGCATTGCCGTGTGCACAAGCTCTCGCCACGTTGCTTACTGCATTAGCGACTTCTTTATTTATTCTCAGCATCGCTGGTAAAGATGCAGATGAAGCAATGGCAGCTGCGTACAAGATGACTGGTGTAGTGTTTATTCTTGGAGCAATTCTTACCGGAATGTCTGCGCTTAATGTGTCGGATGCTGTCGAGAATGCTAAAGGATTGTCGCTTTTATTGCTCGCATTATCCACGAGTATGGTTATACTTTCTACTTTCGGAGGCGATGCTAGTGGTAAAGCGATTATTGCTGCTTATGCAATGTCTGGCGTTCTCGCGATCCTCGGACTTGTTTTGGCTGAAATGGCTGCGCTCAATGTCTCGAATGCTATAAAGAATTCCGCAGCACTGTCGATTCTTGTTGTGTCACTGTCTGCTGCATGCGTTCTTCTCTCGTTTGTTGGATCGCTTGGGGCGGCAGCAATAATTGGTGTTGGATCATTAGCGGCACTCATTGTCGCCATTGGTGGCATTATGTATGGTATTGGAGCGCTTGCTCAGTACCAATCTAGTATGGACGAGTTTCTTGATCATGGCATTGTTACTCTTGGCAAAATCGGCGAAGGACTTGGCAATTTAATTGGAAGTTTTGTCAAAATGTTTGCCGAGACTGCTGCTTCAGCTCTGCCGTCGATTGGCACCAGTTTGTCGATGTTTATGGTTAATCTTATGCCATTTGTAACGGCTGGTAAGATGATTGGAAGTGATACCTCTCTTCTTGATGGCATTGCAGCAATCACCAAGGCGGTTCTTCTTCTCACTGCTGCCGACTTCTTAAGCGGAATTGCTAGTCTTATTGGGTTAGGCACCTCGTTCACCGGGCTTTCTGAGAAATTCACAGCTATTGGTGGAGCTATTGTCGCATTCAGTAATGCTACCACTGGTGTGAACTCCGAACAAGTTAAGGCATCTGCCGAGGCTGCTGCATCTTTAGCCGAAGCTCTTAGTTCGCTTCCAAAAGAAGGCGGATGGTTCAAAAGCGTATTCGGAGAGCAGGATCTCTCTGGCTTTAGCACTAATTTGGAAAAATTTGGCACTGCTCTTAGCGGTTACGGAAACTCTGTTGCAAATCTAAATACCACTGATATTGAAAATTCTGGTCCATCAGTAAATAGTGTTGTTGATATTCTTAAGTCCCTTCCCAATAGTGGAGGAGCGCTTCAGAAGTTTTTAGGTAATAAGGACATGGATTCTTTCTCTACTGATCTTAGTGGTTTTGGAGACGCCCTTGTTAAGTATGGAAACTCCGTTGCAAACCTCAAAGTCAAAGCAATTGAAGACTCTGTTCCGGCTGCAGAGGGCCTTGCAG
>ULWQ01022595.1_pt1 | contig 21110 bp, 19 predicted proteins | sample 1960491 | NCBI WGS metagenome assembly ULWQ01 (sample SAMEA4835816, study PRJEB28245) | human gut metagenome | biome: gut microbiome; material: fecal sample | place: Denmark | collected 2008
TTTATTGTTTCTGTGTTGTTTGTTTCTAATGCTTTTTTAACATTTTCAATTTCTGTTTCAACTTTAGCTTTTTCTTCGCCACTTATTTTATCTCCTAATTCATCAAGTGTTTTTTGGCTACTGTATACTAAGCTTTCTGCATTATTCTTAACTTCAACTTCTTCTTTTCTCTTCTTGTCTTCTGCTGCATGTGCTTCTGCGTCTTTAACAGCTTTATCAATATCTTCTTCAGATAAGTTTGAACTTGCTGTTATTGAAACGTTTTGTTCATTTCCTGTTGCCATATCTTTTGCAGATACGTGTACTATACCGTTTGCATCAATATCAAATGTTACTTCTATTTGTGGTATTCCTCTTGGTGCTGGTGGTATTCCTGTTAATTGGAATCTTCCTAAAGTTTTATTGTATGCAGCCATTTCACGTTCACCTTGTAATACATGAACTTCAACGCTTGTTTGACCATCAGCTGCTGTTGAGAACACTTGTGATTTTTTAGTTGGTATTGTTGTGTTTCTTTCAATTAATTTTGTAAATACTCCACCATATGTTTCAATACCTAATGATAGTGGTGTTACATCTAGTAATACTAGGTCTTTAACATCTCCTGAAAGAACTCCACCTTGAATTGCTGCACCAATTGCAACACATTCGTCTGGGTTTATTCCTTTATTTGGTTCTTTATTTGTTATTTTTCTTACAGCTTCTTGAACTGCTGGAACTCTTGTTGAACCACCAACTAATAATACTTGGTCTATCTTATCTGCTGTTAAGCCTGCATCTTTTAGAGCTTGGTTAACCGGTCCTGTTGTAGCATCAATTAAATCTCTAATTAATTCTTCAAATTTAGCTCTTGTTAATGTTACATCTAAGTGTTTTGGTCCTGTGCTATCTGCTGTAATGAATGGTAAGTTAATGTTTGTTTGACCTACACCAGATAATTCTATTTTAGCTTTTTCTGCAGCTTCTTTTAATCTTTGCATAGCCATTTTATCTGTGCTTAAGTCAATACCATTTGATTTTTTGAATTCATCAACTAAGTATTTTATAATTCTATCATCAAAGTCGTCTCCACCTAGTCTGTTGTTTCCACTTGTTGCTAGAACTTCAAATACTCCATCACCAATATCTAGTATAGATACATCGAATGTACCTCCACCTAAGTCGTAAACCATTATTTTTTGGTCTTTATCTTCTTTATCCATACCATAAGCAAGTGCTGCTGCTGTTGGTTCGTTTATAATTCTTAGAACTTCTAGTCCTGCAATTTTTCCTGCATCTTTTGTTGCTTGTCTTTGGCTGTCGCTGAAGTATGCTGGAACTGTAATAACTGCTTGAGTTACTTTTTGTCCTAAATAATTTTCTGCATCTGCTTTTAATTTTTGTAATATCATTGCTGATATTTCTTGTGGAGAGAATTCTTCTCCATCAATTTTAACTTTTTTGTCTGTTCCCATATCTCTTTTAATTGAGATTACTGTATGGTCTGGGTTAGTTACTGCTTGACGTTTTGCTATTTGTCCAACTAATCTTTCACCATTTTTTGCAAATGCAACTACAGATGGTGTTGTTCTATTTCCTTCTGGGTTTGGAATTACAACTGGTTCTCCACCCTCCATAACTGCTACACATGAGTTTGTTGTACCTAAGTCGATACCTATAATTTTTGACATATTAAGTCATCCTCCTTTTAAATTTATATATTTTTAAAATTAATAACTAATTAATTTGCTACTATTACCATTGAATGGCGTATTACCTTTGGTCCTATTTTGTAGCCTTTTCTAAATTCTTCTTTTATAATTTTCTCGCCTAAAGATTCATCTTGCACACTGCTTACTGCTTCGTGTATTGCTGGATCAAAAGGTTTTCCAACTGTTTCTATTGTTTCTACTCCAAATTTTGTGAATATATCTTGTATTTGTTTTACTACAAGTTCTATTCCTTGTTTCATATTTTCGTCTTCTGTTTTAGCTTCCGCTGCCTTTTCTAGGTTGTCTAGTACTGGTAAAAAGCTTGATATTATGTCTGCAAGTAATGAATTATATAAGTTTTCTCTTTCTTTAGTATTCCTTTTTTTGTAGTTTTCAAACTCTGCCATTACTCTTTTTAATCTATCAACTGTTTCTTCAAGCTCTTTTTCTGTTTTTGTAAGTTCTGCATTTTCATCTTGCTTTGCTTCTTCTTTAACCTCTGGTTTGTTTTCTAGGTTTTCTTCTGACATTTTGTTATCATTCCTTTCCTTTACTCATCATTTTTGAATTTTTCATTCAATTTTTTGCTAATATATTTCATTACTGAAATTACTTTTGAGTAATCCATTCTTTTAGGTCCTATAATTCCTATTGTTCCTAAGTCTTTATTTCCTACTGTATGTTTAAATGTTACTACACTTAAATCTTTCAAAGCATCTTGTTCGTTTTCTTCGCCAATGTATACATTTATGTCTTTTGCCAACCCTGAATTTAGTATTTCCATTACTTGCTCTTTTGTATCAAGAATACTTAAGAAATTTCTTGCTGTATCAATTTTTCTAAACTCTGGGAAGTCAAATACGTTATTTGCACCTTCTAAGTATATATGTTCAGACTGTTCAAGAGATTTATTCATCTGTTTTATTATTGGTTTTATAACATCTACTTGATCTTCCATTGATTCTAGAATGTATTCTTCCATTGGTTTATCTATTTTTGTAAGTGGTTTTCCAATTAGTTTCTTTTTGAAAAGATAATTTAAGTTTTCAACTTGACTATCTGTTATGTCTTCATTATATTTGATAATTGTTTCCTTAATTGCTCCATTTTCTGTTAAAACAACAGCCATTAAAAGTCTATTTCCAAGTGAAATAAGTTTTACATCAGAAATGATGTTGTTACTTGCCTCTGGTCCTATTGCAACTGTTGTATAGTGTGTAATTTCTGAAATTGTGTCTGTTGCAATTTTTGTTAGGTCTTCAATTTCATTTACTTTTGTTTCAAGTTTAGATTTTATAAATTGTATTTCATCTAAGCTAATCTTCTCATCGTTTAAAAGTTCATCAACATAAAATCTATAACCTTTAGCTGATGGAACTCTTCCTGATGAAGTATGAGTTTTTTCAATATAGCCTTGTTTTTCAAGTTCTGCCATATCATTTCTAATTGTTGCACTGCTGTAACCTAAGTTATAGTTTTCAACAATGTTTCCTGAACTAACTGGCTCTGCTGTGTTAATGTATTCTTCAATTATTGCCTGTAAAACCTGTCTTTGCCTTTGTTCTAACATATCTCTCACCTCAAATATTAGCAGTCCTTTTCTTAGACTGCTAATATAATACACCTTATTTTAGCAATTGTCAATAGATATTGCTAAAATTTTTAAAAATATTTTTGTAACACTTTTTTACATAATTCATATATTATTTTTACATAATATATTGAAATTTTTGGATTTACAGTATATAATCTTATATGTCGAATTATGTTACATGAAAGGAACGATGATTTTATGAATATTGGTAATATAGAAAATTTGAAACAATACAAGCATATTCACTTAATCGGTATTGGCGGAGTTAGTATGAGTGGAATTGCCGAAGTTCTACATAATTGGGGCTTTACTGTTACTGGTTCCGATTGCACAAAAAGTAGAATTACAGATAGATTATCTAGCCATGGTATTTTTATTTCAATTGGTCATAATACTAATTTAGTTGAAAAAGCTGATTTTGTAATATATTCTGCAGCAATTAAACAAGATGACCCTGAACTTATTTGTGCTAAAACCAATAATATTCCAATTGTTGAAAGAGCCGATTTTGTTGGTTTTCTTACAAGAATTTATGATAATACTATTGGAATTGCTGGAACACATGGTAAAACTACAACTACATCAATGGTTTCTTTATGCTTCTTAGAAGCCAATTTAGATCCAAGTATTCAAGTTGGAGCTATGCTTAAAGATATTGGTGGAAATTATAGAGTTGGAAATAGTGACTTCTTTATATTAGAAGCATGCGAATATGTGGAAAGCTTTTTAAAGTTTAGTCCACAAAGCGCTATTGTAACAAATATAGATAATGACCATTTAGATTATTTTAAAACATTTGATAATATAAAACATGCATTTGAAAAATATGTTAATTTACTACCAAAAGATGGCTTCTTAATTACAAATGCAGATGACCCTGATTGCTTAGATTTAAGAAAACATACTCTTGCACAGGTTGTTACTTTTGGTTTAAGAAACGACAGAGCAAATTTCATTGGAAGAAACATTGTTTTTGATAAAAATGGATTTTCTAAATTTGATGTTTATAGAAACAGCTCATATTTTGGAGAATTTAAACTTTCAGTACCAGGAATACATAATGTCTACAATGCTCTTGCATGTATTGCAATATGTTCTAGTTATGGAATTGCTAAACAAGTTATTAAAACTGCACTTTTAAAATTTACTGGTGCAAATCGTAGATTTGAATATATTGGTTCTTATAGTAATATGGATGTTTATGATGACTATGCTCATCACCCAAGTGAAATTTTGGCAACAGCCAAAGCTATGAAAAACAAGGCTTATCGCCAATCTTGGGTAATATTTCAACCACATACATATAGCAGAACTAAAGAACTTCTTTCAGACTTTGCTGAAGCTTTACTTGAATTTGATAATATAATTGTAACAGATATTTATGCTGCTAGAGAAAGCAACACTTATGGAATTTCATCAAAAGATTTAGTACATAAGATTGCCGAACTGGGTAAAAATGCTCTTTATATTTCAGACTTTGATGATATAGCATCTTATGTAAAAGGTCATGCTTGCCCACATGATATCATTTTAACAATGGGTGCAGGTACAGTTTGGGAAGTTGGCAAGAAAATATTACAATAAAAGCAAAAGTAACGGATTGTTTTCCGTTACTTTTATTTTTAAAATATATCTCTACTATCTAAAGCATCTCTTTCTGGAGCTTTCTCAGGCATTTTGCCTATATTATCTAATACTTTTTGCTCTCCTTCTCTAAATTTACTTTTTTCCTCTGCATTTAATTCCCAATTTTTAAGGTCTTCTGTATCAAAAATTCCTTTTGCATCTAATTGTTCTTCTTGTATTTTTTCTGTTTGGTTTTTCTTAAATCCAAATATTCCTTTTGCTTCCATTTTTTTTGCATGTTCAGGTTTTTGTTTCATAGCTTTCCTAAATAAATCTTCTAATCCCATATTAATTGATTCATCTATGCTTCTATTTGATGTATTAACATTTTCCTCAATTCTTATTAATAACCTTCTCATACAAGACCTATTTTCAAGAGTTATATCATCTATTAAACTATTGCTAAATCCTTTTCTTGCTAAAACGGATTTTATTTCATTTAATTTGTCGTTCATTCTAGATTCGATATATTCAATCGAAACATTGCTTTGTGAAGATTTAGTCGATTCCTCCATTTTTGCTCTGGTCCTTCTTTGTAGTATCCCTTCTTCTTCTTTATCAGGAGTATCATCTCTTTTATAATCTTTTAAAGTTTTATCTATATCTTCATATTTTCTCTCATTTTTTCTTTGACATTCTGTTCGTATTTCATATTTCAATTCGTCTAATCTATCCATAATACCGGCTATTGTTCTTCTATCAACTCTCTTGCTTTCCAATCTTTCTTCTATTTGTTGCAGAGTTCTTCTGACATCTGACGTAATTGCTCCATATAGATTTTCTTCTATTCTTTGTACATCTTTTTTTATTAATCCAATTGTTTCTTCTAATCTTTTATCCTTCATTTGTATCACCTCATATATCTATTTTATCATAAATTAGCACTAAAAAGCAAATTCAGAAGCAACAAGCTTCCGAATTTCCTATATTTTAACTATAAATTTTGTTCCTTTTGGTGTATTATTATGTACTTTAATTGAGCCACCATGTGCTTTTACAATAGTTTGAGCTATTGCCAAGCCAAGCCCTGTTCCTCCTGTTTCTCTTGAACGTGCCTTATCTGCTCTGTAAAACCTTTCAAAGATATGTTTTTTCTGTTCATCACTTATACCAATTCCTTCATCTGCTACTTCTATAATGCATTTTCCGTCTTTGTAATTGGTATTTACCTGAATATTTTCATTTTCCTTTGTGTATTTAATTGCATTATCTAGTAATATTACCATTAACTGTTCTATTTTATTTACATCTATATTTACTTCTTTGTTGCAATTTAAGTTTAGTGTAAGATCCTTATTTTGCATTTTAGCATATTCAGCATATGGTGTTGAAACTTCTTTTACAACCTCATCTATATTTTTTTGTTCTTTTTTTATTTGTAATTTATTTGAATCAGCTGTTGCTAAAATCATTAGTTCCTTTACAAGTTTAGTAAGTCTTCTTGTTTCGTTTATTGTAAGTCTAATGTCTTCTGATTTATCTATTATTTTGCTTTCAGGCTCTTTTAATAATAGTTGTTGTTTTGCTTGAATTATTGTAAGTGGTGTTCTAAGCTCATGTGCAGCGTTTTGCACAAATTCAGTCTGTTTTTCCCATGCCATAAATATTGGTTTTAATGTTCTTTTAGATAACACATAACTTGCCACAGCTGAAGTTATAATTATTATTGTACTAATATAAAATAGTTTGCTTTTTAAACTTTTTAAACTTACATTTCTTATAACTAGCATTGTGCTTGGGTTTACTATAACAACTTTACCTTTTGGTTCCCTGCTTACAAAACTTTGAAGCTCTGTATCAATTTCTTTATATAACTGTCTTTCTGCTTTTTTATATATCAAACAATCGAATATTAGCACTAGCATTGTAAACACTGTAAAGGTATATATCATATTTTTTATTAATTGTTTTTTTAAATATTTTCTTTCTTCCATTTTTACTTCCTTTTAAAATGGAACGACCTTTGAAATTCTAGTCGTTCCTGATTTTTATTCTAAATCGATTCTGTTAAATAATAGTTCTAGTTCGTTTACTTTAATATCACCCTTAATGTTTATTGGTTCCCATTTGAATTCTGGTAAGCTAAGCATTTTCTTAATTTTCTTTGATGTGTTTGGCATAAATGGAGCAATTAAGTTTGAAATGTTTGCTATAATATATGTGCATGTATATGTTATATTGTTAAATTCTTCGATATCCTCTTTTGCCTTTTTCCAAGGTTCTTTTTCATCATAATATTTATTTGCATATCCAATATAATCAAATATTTCATCTATGGCTGCTTTTAGTTCTGCTTGTTCTATTAAGTTGCCAACCTTTTTATATAAGTTTTCTGTCATTTTAACTATCTCTGGGTCTACTGTAGCTTCTTTAATTATACCATCAAACTTTTTGTTTATAAATGATAAGTTTCTATTTACAAAGTTTCCAAGCATTCCAACTAGGAATTTGTTGTGTGCTTGTACATATAATTCTTCTGTAAAATTTGTGTCTTTCTTTTCTGGCCCATTTGCTATCATAAAATATCTAATACTATCAACATCAAATTTTTCTACTAATTCATCTACTGTAATTAAGTTTCCTTTGCTCTTTGACATTTTTGTATCATTCATATTTACATATCCACTTGAAACTATATACTTAGGTAGTTGGTAACCATTGCCTATACCAAGTATTAATGCTGGATATATAATTGTGTGGAATGGTATGTTATCTTTTCCATGAATATAGTATGTTGAAAGATTTGGGTTATCCTTACTCATGAATTTTTCAAAGTCTATTCCTCTTGAGTCTGCTACTCTTTTTGCTGTTGTTAAATATCCTAAAACCGCTTCTATCCATACATAAATTCTTTTATCTTCATAGCCTTTTACTGGTACTTCTATTCCCCATTCTAGTTGTCTTGTTGCTGCTCTATCTATTAAACCATTATGCAAGAACTTTCTAGATTCTCCTACTGCTTGTTTTCTCCATGTGTTTTCACTTGCTTGTATTAAATCTTCTATTTGTTTTTGGAAAGCTGATAGTTTAAAGTATAAGTGTTTGTTGTCTTTTAAAGCTGTTTCATTTCCACATGCTTTACAATGCTTATCCTTAACTTCATCTGCATTTAAAGTTGTTAAACAATCATCACATTGCTCTCCTGATGCTTTCCCTCCACATTTTGGGCAAGTTCCAACTATTTCTCTGTCTGATAGGAATTTGCCACAATGCTCACAGTAATCCTGTTTTATTGTTTTTTCATATATATAGCCATTATCAATTAATTTTAAGAAGTACTCTTGTACTATTTTTTTATGTTCTTCTGCAAAAGTTGCTGTATATAAATCATATTCAAAACCCATTGATGTAAAGCTTTTAACAAATGCTTCATGATATCTTTTTGCAATTTCTTCAGGAGTAGTATTTTCTTGCACAGCTCTTTGTGTTATTGGTGTGCCGTGTGAATCTGTTCCAGAAACGTACATGACATTATCGCCATTTCCTCTAAAATATCTTGCAAGCACATCACCTGGTAATAATGCAGCTAAGTGCCCTATGTGCATATAATAATTGGCATATGGCCATGCACCACCTATTAGTATATCTCTATTCATACTATCATCCTCTCTTCTTCTTGAAAATTTTTCCTACCTTTCTATTATAATCAATTTAGCAAGAAAAATCAATACTTTGAGATGAAAAGCTGAATTTTTCAATTTAACTTTTTGTACAGTTTTAGCATATTATGTATTATAAATTATTAAAAGGAGGAAATTTGAATGTATAGAAGATGCTGTAATTGTGATTGTAGCACTAATTTGAGTAACAATAATATGGCTATATCTCCTGAGTATGAAGATTGCTATGAAGAAAGCTGTTCTGATGTTGAAAACACTTTAGGTTTATATGATGAGTGCAACTGTGGTTTCGACGATTTTAATGCTTTCCCTGATAACCCTGTTCTAGGTCAAAGTTATGTTCCTATTCAAACTATGGATAAAACATTTATCCCTTGTGTTGGTTTGAAAATGGGAACTATTTTTCCTGAACTTGTTAGCCCATATATGCCAGGTCAATCTATGGCTGAAATGGAATATTTAAAAAGAAGAAATACTATTGGGGAGGGATGTAATAAATGTTAAACTCAGATGATACAAGAGATTGTAATTATCAATGTAATTGTGATAAAGAAGAAACTGAAGAAGCTACTTTATCTACTATGAAATTGCCTATGCAAAAGGAATATCCTAGAGACTGCAAACGTGAAGAAATGATTATGAAAGTTAGAGAATTAGATTTTGCAGTAGAAGATCTTGCTTTGTATTTGAATACTCACCCAGAAGATAGAAAGGCTTTATGCTTGCATAACACTTATGCAAAACAATTAAAAGATGCCAAAGATAAATATCAAAAAGTTTATGGACCTTTAACTATAAATTATCCATGTAATAAATGGAGATGGCTTGAAAGCCCATGGCCTTGGGAAAGGGGGAATTATTAATGTGGACTTATAATAAAACTTTACAATACCCAATAAATATAAAATGTCCAAATCCAAAACTTGCAAAGGTTATAATATCTCAATACCGGAGGTCCAGATGGAGAACTTGCTGCTTCTCTTCGATATTTATCTCAAAGATTTGGTATGCCAGATCAAAAATCTAAAGCAGTTTTAAATGATATTGGAACAGAAGAATTAGCTCATTTGGAAATGGTTGGAACTATTGTCCATCAATTAACTGATGGTGCAAGTATAGAGGAAATTCAGAAAGCTGGTTTAGGACCTTATTATACAGACCATGGGGTTGATGTATATCCACAGTCTGCTGCTGGAGCACCATTTACTGCTGCATATATTGCTTGCAAAGGTGATCCTATTGCAAATTTACAGGAAGACCTTGCAGCTGAACAAAAAGCTCGTGCAACATATGAAAAGTTAATAGACTTGGTTGGGGATGACCCAGATGTATTAGACCCACTTCGTTTCTTAAGAGAAAGAGAAATTGTTCACTTCCAAAGATTTGGTGAAGCATTACGTGATGTTCAAGAAAAACTTGCTGAAAAGAAGTTTTATATGAGTGATAATAATAATTGTATGATGAATAGATAAGCACAAAACAGGGAGTTTCAATGTCGAAGCTCCCTTGCATAATTTACATAAATATGGTATAATTACTATATCAAATGTTGATTTCCTCTTTAGCACATACATCTTGGGAAATACAACAAAAAAAAATTTTTTGGAGGATTACTATTATGAAGAACGGACTTTTTTGCGTAAGTTACAAAGGTCAGGTCAAGGATGAAATCGGTCGCCCTCGCCACATGTTCAAGGTTGAAATCGAAAAGCGCAGTTGCTCTGATTTCTTCTTTGCACTCAGCCCGAAGGGTCACCTGGTTATGGGAAGCAAGGACTTCCAGAACCTGGACAAGGACCTGAAGGAAGACATCGTGCTCACCGCAATGAGCAAAATTCCCGTTGATTAAGGAAAGAAAGGGGTTCTTCCCCTTTCTTTTTATGCTATATTTGAATATTTAATCAATCTGTGTTATAATAGTTTTATAATTATGTTGACCATTCCTCTTTGGCTTGGCTTACATACAACTTACATCAACAAAAATTTGGGAGGGAAACATTATGGCAGAGTTCACCACTAAGTTTCGCGGCATCGTAAAAGATGAGAGCACAGGAAATGATCTTTACTTCTTCGAAGTATTTCTTCCTGGCGAAAAAGACTTTGGTTCCTATTTTTTCTATCTGACCAAAGCTGGAAGGCTCGCAAGAGCCAACAAGGACTTCAATGTTCTGAGTCTCGATGAACACGACGAAGAATCCAAGGCTTTCCAGAAGAAAATGCTCGAGGAAGGTCGTAAGATGCTTTCGGAGCTGTGCTGAAGCCAAAAATAAGGGAGTTTATTTCTCCCTTATTTTTTTATTTTAAATTGTTTATTCTTTGCTCAATTGTTTCTAGCATTTCATTAAATTTTGCAAGTTTTTCTTTTTCTTCTAAAACTTTCGCTTCTGGTGCTTTTGCCAAAAAGCCTGGGTTTCCAAGCATTCTATCTGTTTTTTCTTTCTCAACTAATATCTTTTCTTTCTCTTTTTCTAGTCTTTGTTTTTCTTCCTCTATATTTACCAAATCTTCAAATGGCATAAATACTTCTAGCTCTTTAGTTACAACGTTTACTGCATTTTGTGGTATATTTTCTTTTGATGTTTTTACTTCTATTTCTTCACTAAATCCTAGTTTTTTTATAAAACCTTCTGAATTTTTTATTACCTCTTGATATTCTGGTTTTGCTATAAATATTAGTTTTGATTTTCTTGATGGATGTACATTCATTTTTGTTCTAACATTTCTTATGCCTGTAATTACCTCTTTTAATTCCTCTATTTGAGCTTCTTCATTTTTGAAGTCTAAATTTGGACTATATTCAGGGTATTTAGCTATCATTATGCTTGCATCTTCATTATATAATTTGCTATATATTTCTTCTGTAACAAATGGCATAAATGGATGTAGTAGCTTTAATGCATCTCCTAAAACTTTATTTAACACATATTGTGCTGTTTTTCTTGTTTGGTTTTCTTTATCGTATAATCTTGTTTTCACAATTTCTATGTACCAGTCGCAGAATTCGTTCCAGATAAATGTGTAAATTTTATCTATTGCAACACCTAAGTCATAGTTATCCATGTTTACAGCAATTTCTTTTGCTAATGTGTTTAGTTTTGAAATTATCCATTTATCTTCAATTTGAAGATTTATATTCTTTATATCTTCTTTTAGGAATTCTTCATCTACGTCACTTAAATTCATAAGTACAAATTTTGCTGCATTCCAAATTTTGTTTCCAAAGTTTCCTGCTGCTTCTAATTTTTCTGGCATAAATCTCATGTCGTTTCCAGCTGATGTTCCAGATACTAATGAATATCTTAAACTATCTGTTCCATATTTTTCTATAATATCTAATGGGTCTATTCCATTTCCTAAGCTCTTAGACATTTTTCTTCCTTGGCTATCTCTAACTATTCCATGAATAAATACGTCTTTAAATGGAACCTCTCCCATTTGTTCTAGTGAAGAGAACATCATTCTTACTACCCAGAAAAATATTATGTCGTAACCTGTTACTAATGTATTTGTTGGGAAGAATGTTTTTAGGTCTTCTGTTTCTTCTGGCCAGCCAAGTGTTGAGAATGGCCATAGTGCAGAGCTAAACCATGTATCTAGTGTGTCTTCGTCTTGAACTAGATTAGTACTTCCACATTTTGAACATTTTTCTGGTTTTTCTATTTCAACATTTATTTCTCCACAATCCTTGCAATAGTATGCTGGTATTTGGTGTCCCCACCAAATTTGACGTGATATACACCAATCTTGTATATTTTCTAGCCAGTTAAAATATGTTTTTTCAAATTTATCTGGTACAAATCTTGTTTTTCCTGTTTTTACTGCTTCTATTGCAGGTTTTGCTAATTCTTTCATTGCAACAAACCATTGGTCTGAAACTTTTGGTTCTACAGTCTTACCACATCTATCATGTTTTGCAACATTATGTGTATAGTCTTCTATTTTAACTAGTGCTCCAATTTCTTCTAGCTTTTCTACAATCCTTTTTCTTGCTTCATACATGTCTAGTCCTTTGTATTCTGGAACTAAATCATTCATTTTGAAGTTTTCGTCAAATACCTCTATTATATCTAAACCATGTGTTAAGCCTGCTTGATAGTCATTTGGATCATGTGCTGGTGTTAGTTTTACACAACCTGTTCCAAATTCCCTTTCAACAAATTCATCAGCTATTATTGGAATTTCTTTATTCATTATTGGTAATATACATTTTTTACCTATTAAATCTTTATATCTTTCATCATCTGGATGTACTGCAACACCTGTATCTCCAAGCATTGTTTCTGGTCTTGTTGTTGCAACAGTTAAGTATCTATCTTCCCCTACTACTTTGTATCTTATATACCAAAGGTGAGTTGGTTCTTCTTTGTAAATTGTTTCTGCATCTGAAATTGATGTGTTACATTCTGGGCACCAGTTTATCATTCTTTTTCCTTTATAAATTAGCCCTTTATCATATAACCTTTTAAATACTGTAAGAACTGCTTTTGATAAGCCTTCATCCATTGTAAATCTTGAACGAGACCAATCTGCTGAGCAACCAAGTCTTTTTTGTTGTTTTACAATTGTTCCACCATATTCTTTAGTCCATGCCCATGCTTCATCTAGGAATTTTTCTCTTCCTAAATCGTGTTTATCTATTCCTTCTTTTTTTAGCTTTTCTACTATTTTAGCTTCTGTTGCTATTGCTGCATGGTCTGTTCCTGGAACCCATAAAGTATTATATCCTTGCATTCTTTTATATCTAATTAGTATGTCTTGTAGTGTTCCATCTAGTGCATGTCCCATATGTAATTTTCCTGTAACATTTGGTGGTGGCATCATTATGCAGTAATTACCTTTTGATTTATCTCCACTTGGTTTGAAATATCCTTTTTCTTCCCAGCTTTTGTATATTCTCTCTTCAAATTCATTTGGTTCGTATTTTCCTTCTAGATTATGATTGCACATATTGAATCTTCCTCTCTTTATTTAATGAATAGTTAATAATTAGCAATAATTATTAACTATTCCAATTGTATTATTTATTTAAAATTAGTTCATATAATCACGTAAACGTTTGCTTCTACTTGGGTGTCTTAGTTTTCTTAGTGCTTTTGCTTCTATTTGTCTTATTCTTTCTCTTGTTACATCAAACTCTTTTCCAACTTCTTCTAGTGTTCTTGCTCTACCATCTTCTAGACCAAATCTAAGTTTTAATACTTTAGCTTCTCTTGGTGTTAAAGTATTCATTACTTCGTCTAGTTGTTCTTTCATAAGTGTAAATGAAGCTGAATCTTGTGGTGCTGGACTATCTTCGTCTTGTATAAAGTCTCCTAAATGGCTATCATCTTCTTCTCCAATAGGAGTTTCTAGTGATACTGGGTCTTGTGCAATTTTTTGTATTTCCATTACCTTTTCAACTGGCATATCCATTTCTTTTGCAATTTCTTCTGGGCTAGGCTCTCTACCAAGTCTTTGTAAAAGTAATCTTGATGTACGTATTAATCTATTTATTGTTTCAACCATATGAACTGGTATTCTTATTGTTCTTGCTTGGTCTGCTATTGCCCTTGTTATTGCTTGTCTTATCCACCATGTTGCATAAGTACTGAATTTATATCCTTTTGTATAATCAAATTTTTCCACTGCTTTTATTAAGCCCATGTTTCCTTCTTGTATTAAGTCTAAGAATAGAAGTCCTCTTCCTACATATTTTTTAGCAATGCTGACGACTAATCTTAGGTTAGATTCTGCAAGTTTTTGCTTTGCTTCCTCATCTCCTTGTAGAATTCTTTTTGCAAGTTCTAATTCTTCATCATATGATAATAGCTGAATCTTACCTATTTCACGTAAATACATACGGACTGGATCATCTGTATTTGCACTATCAAAATTCATTGAATCTAAATCATCTAACTTTAGATTTTCAACTTCTTCTAAATCTTCTAAATCTGGTTCTTCTATGTCGTCATCTTTTAATACGTCTACTCCCATTTCTTCCATTGCATCAAATACCTTATCTATTTGTTCTGGATTTACTTCTCCAAGTTCTGTTGCAAGTTCTCCATAGGTTATATTTCCCTTTTCTTTTGCCTTTTTAATTATATCTGTAACCTTTTTTTCTGCATCTTGAGTGTTTGCATTTTCTACTTTATTCTCTGCTTTTTCTTCTACTTTAACTTCTTTTTCTTCTTCCATATTATCCTCCTCTTTTTTTGGAAAAAAGCTTTATTTTACTAGTTTTTTTTGTATAATTATTTTGTTTATTTCTTCAATGATTTTTTCTCTTTCCTCTTTTGTTAAATTTGGGTCTTGCTCCTTTTCTAAGAGCTCCATCTTTTTGTTATCTAGTTTTTCTATTTTATATGTATTTATTACATTTTTAATTGTTTTCTGGTCTGGTTCTATTTGATATTCTTCTGCCATTATTTCTGTAAGTCTACTCATTGTTTCTTCATCATCTACAAATGCGTTCATTATTGCATTTATATTACTATTTCCTTTTTCGTATTCTTCATACAATTTTTGTAATATTTTTTTGTTGATTTCTGATTTAAAATCTTCTAATCGTATTTCTTTTTTTATTTGTTCTATTACATTTTCTTTTTCTTGTATTAATAGTGCTATTATTGCTTTTTCACGTTTTATAAGCTTTTTATCTACATCTTCTTTTTTTATAACTGGCCTTGGCTTTTTCTCTAAAGTTTTTATAGATATATTTTTGTTTGTTGTTTTATTTATTTCAGCATAAAGTGCTTCTTTTGAAATGCCATATTCACTTGATATTCTGTCTATATATAATTCTTGCTCTATTTTGCTATCTACGGTTGTAAGTAGCCTTGCTGTTTCTTTTAAGAATTTTATTTTATCGCTTACGTTGTTCAAGTCCAAACTCTTTTTTAATACTTTCGTTTTAAATTCTACCAAAGATATTGCATTATCTACAAGCATATTAAATCTGCCATTTCCATATTTTATAACATATTCATCTGGATCTTTTGCACCTTCCATTTGAAGAATTCTAACATCACATCCAACGTTTTTTAGAATTTCAAGTCCACGCATTGTTGCTGCTTGCCCTGCTCCATCAGAATCATATGAGATAATCACTTTTTCTGTATATTTTCTAAGTAACCTTGCTTGTCCTTCTGTAAGTGCTGTTCCGGAGTGATGCTACAACATTTGTTATTCCTCTTTGGTGAAGTGATACGGTATCCATATATCCTTCAACCATTATTATTTTACCCATATTTGCATTTTTTGCAACATTCATTGCATATAGGTTTCTACCTTTGCTGTAGGCTATTCCTTCTGGTGAGTTTATATATTTTGGTTTTGAATCGTCTAAAACTCTTCCTCCAAATGCTATGTATTTGTTTCTAACATCTTGTATTGGGAACATTAATCTGTTTTTATAAATATCTGAATATCCATAGCTTGTTTTCTTTACAAGATTTGATGCTAAGATTTGTTCATCTGTAAAGCCTTTTTCTCTAAGAAGTTTGTATACTTCGTTTCCTGTTCCAGAGTAACCTATCATGAACTTTTTTAATGTGTTATTATCTAGTTTTCTCTTCTTTACGTATTCTTGTGCTGGTTTTGCGATTGGTAAATAAAGATTTTGATGATAAAAATTTGCTACGATTTCATTTATTTCATATACTTTTTGTCTTAAAAAATCATTTTTATTTTCCTGTGCATTATCTGATGTTGGAAGCGCTATTCCTGCTTTTTCTGCTAGTATTTGTATTGCTTCTCTATAGTTTACGTTCTCTATTTTGCATATGAATGAAATAACATCACCACCAACTCCGACAGCCAAAACAATGGAAAATTTGCCTATCTGGAGAAACAGAAAAAGAAGGCGTTTTCTCTTTATGAAAAGGACACAATCCTGAGAAATTTCTACCGCTTCTTTTTAATATTACATATTGTGATATGATGTCTACTATATCATTATTTAACTTAATTTCATCAATCAAAGCTTCACTATATCGCACCATATTTTAGCACCTTTCCTACTATATATTATTCGACATAAAGTTTTTTACACCTTCTTTTATTTACATAATTCGCCTATTGTTTTTGTGTAAATATAATGTATATTTTGCCACTTGTAGTTAATAATATTATTATAAATTTCTAGGAGGTGTATTTTTCAATGTCTGAGAATAAAAATAATAAAAACAACAAAAAGAACAAAAACAGCAATAGAAACAGCGAGAACAATAACAACCAAAATGAAAGAACAAATAACAACTGTAGATAGTTTTAAAATAGGTAGCTTTTAATTTAAAGCTACCTATTCATTTGTTTTATCATAGTTTCTCCAAATACTGCATATCCTTGAAGTGGGTTGTTTACTAGCACATGCGTTATTGCTCCTATAAATTTACCATTTTGTATTATTGGTGCTCCACTCATTCCTTGTATAATTCCACCTGTTTTTTCTATTAAGTTTAGGTCTGTTATTTCTATCAACATGCTTTTATTATCTTCTGTGTTGTTTTTATATATTTTTTTAATTTCTATTTCATATTCTTTTCTTGATCCACCATCTAGGCTTAGTATTACAGTTGCCTTTCCTGTTTGTATTTCGCTTTTTAAAGCTACTTCTAGGCTATTTTGCTTATCTATGCCAAGTTCATTTAAATCACTTAAAGTTCCATAAATTCCAAACTTTGTGTTTAAGTTTATAGTTCCTATCTTTTTATCCTCATTAATTATTCCTCTAATTTCGCCTGGTGTTCCTTCTTCACCCTTTTTTATTTTGGTAACTGTGCTTCCATGCAAAGTTCCATGTTCTATTGTAATTAGCTTATCTGTATCTCTATCTATTATTCCATGTCCAAGTGTTGCAATTTTGCCACTTTCTGGTTCGTAATATGTTGCAGTTCCAATACCAACAGCCCCATCTCTTACCCATAAGCCTATCTTATATTTATTCTCCTTCGTTTTTACCGGCTCCATTTGTGCAGTATATTCTGTTTCATCTCTTAAATATTTTATCTTGATATCTTGTCCATTGGAAGCATTTACACAGTTTATTAGGTCTTCTGTTGTTGTAACTGTTATATTGTCTACAGCTATTATTAAGTCTCCTTCTTTTATGCCTGTGTTTTCGTATGGTTTTTTGCCTTCTATTTCGGTCATGCCAATTACTAAAACTCCATCTGAGTATAGCTTTAGTCCAATTATATTGCCTAGGGGCACTACTTTTGTTGTTTTAACTGTCGTTACATCAACATCTTTTACTTTTATTAAGTTGAATAGACTTACTGTTATTGATGTTTGGTTAGTTTTTCCGACTATTTGTTGATGTTTCTATTGTTGTGCTTTGTGTGTTTTTTATTGTAACTCCTGGAATTTCACCTAAAGATAATTCTTCGTTTTCAAACAAAATTACTTTCTTCGGTATGTTGGATATGTTTACTGTGTATATTAAAGTTATTAAGAGGAATATTATTAATAAAGTTCTTTTTAAAAATTTCAAAACTGGTCACCCTATAAGTAGGGTAACCAGTTTTTTAGGAGTTATTCTACATTCTTGTAAATGACATTCTTACTTCATCCAAATTAAATTTTCCTACATCAGAACAATTATGTCCGTGCTCTGAACCAAAATGATCTGAAAAGAATCCAAATGTGTTTTGCCTCGTATTTTTTTCACTTGCACTCACATTATTAAACTTTGTATCCTTAACAGTTATTTCCTGCTTATTTCTAACAGTTGTGGTGCCTTTATTATATTCTTCTAGTGTGAACTTAAAACTATACTCATTGTTCTCATCTTTTATATAAGATAACGTCATCTTACCTCTTCCGAGTACTACCCCTATTGGGACTAAAATCTCCAATATTAAGTCCATTAATAAGTTCTAAGTCCGAAATTGTGCCAGCCTTTGAAGAGCTATTTTCATATTTGCCTGGGAAATGACTGTTATTCTCCCCTTTAATATATTTGAACTTAAAAATAGCTGCATTAGTACTTTTACCATCTTTTGTTCCAGCGTCCAACATTTCATTATTCAAGTTTATACTTAACATATACCCATCTAAAGTTCCTGATTTTTGATTTTCTGGACCAGGATTATCATCTTTTACAAAGAATAATAACCCACCTCCATTAAAACTATGTCCAGCATCAAGGTCATATACAAATGAAATTTCTGAAATTACCATAAAATCTGAATTTAGTGTTGTCCATGCAGCACCTTTCCCTTGGCTGTCTTCATTTCCAACCATATGAACCCATGGAGTATCAACATCATCTTCTGTTTGAGCCGCACGATTGCCAAAATTTATTGATGAAATACCTGGTGTACAGTCTACACACCAATCTATAGCACTAAGATCTAATTGCCATACTGCATAAAGATGAACTTCATTATTTGAATCAACATCTTGATCTGTAAATATCACTGTACCCCCTGGCTTGTATCTTGAATCTGGAGTTTTAGCATTTGGATCTCTAGACCAGCCCCAAAACTTCCAACTTGTTTTTTGGTTTGTGTTTTTCATAATAGCTTTAGGTTTTAATGAACTAATAATTGTAGGTTCATCTGTATCTGCCTCCTGTGGTTCTGGTACATCCTGAACTCTTTCTACTTCTTTTGTAGCTAAATTTCCTTCATATATAATTGTTATACTAGTTTTTCCAGTTACCTTTTCTTTCTGATAATATCTTTCTCTTGCTAACGCCTCATTATATGATTTTGCTTGACTATATGCTATATTTTTATCTGACGTTTGCTTGTAGTTTGCTTTATTAATAGTACAATAGTAACATGCTGTTTCTGAGTTGCTATTGTCATCTTTTATGTTGTCATGTTGATAAAAATATATGTTTCCTTCTCCTTTATTAAATTCCTTTTGTACATATTCTACACTTCTATATCCTGTATAGGTTATATTTTGACATTTTTCACAAAATACTCTATGGTAATTTGGATCTGCACCACTAAAGTATAATTCACCTGGCTCAACATATTCTCTATTTGTTGTACTTGTTGCTATTGAATAATTATTATATGTTTTTAACCCTATTGGTACTCCCTGAAAGAATGTTATTAAAGAAATATTACTAAATAACTGCTCCCAGTCACTATCTGTTAATTTTGGCAATTTATACGTCGTTTCACCTGGTCCATTATAATTTGATATTGCTAAATTCAAATTTGTAGTAACATTATCTCTCATAATTTCTTTTTTATGCTGTGAGAAGTCAGAATCTGGGTCTTCCGGGTTATTATTTTTACTTATTTTGAAAATACCACTTTGTATTTCTTTGTTTTCCAGGGTATTATCAACTTTTTTTTGTACCTGTAATAATTTTGCTTTATTTCCTAAATGATTATTTACCCAATTTGTAAATGCGTATGATTCAACATAATAGTTTATTGCACTAAAGTCTTTATAAATCTCTTTAAATCTTGCTTGTTGAAATCCCAATTCTTCTAGTTTATCTGTTTTTATTTCAGTTAATTTCTTCTTGTCTGGGTCTCTAGTTGCATTGTCTGGGTCTATATCAATACACCATCTTCCTTGATTTTTACCTTTATTTAATAATTGATATATCTTTTTATACTCTGTTATATTCTTTTTATCTCCTTCACCCCATAAAACTGAAATTGACCTATACTTAGAATTGGTATCTCCAATTTTTGTATCAGTATCTATAAATTTTCTTTTTCTTGTATCTGCATCAATAGTAAAGAAATTTTTTATATTAGCATCATAATACAATTTTTCATGTGTTATATCGTACAAGTATTTAAATGTTTTTAAAGTATACTCGCCATTATCGGCCAAATATAGCACTTGCTCTTCTAATGTTTCTGGTTCTATTGCTGTTTTATTATCATTTACATCTTTAAAAGTTATGCCTTTATATGTTGTATCAACTATAATATGTGCATCCTTTTTAGATGGAGCTACTGAATGTGCTTGTGGCAATGCAGATGAATCTTCTATATAACTTAAATATCCATCCTTACTAACTGTTTCGTCTCCAATTTTTCCATATACATATATTCTATTATCTAATGTATAATTTACAACAACATCTATGATTTCACCTAATCCGCATATTTTTATATCTTGCTGAATATGGTATTTTATTATTTAAAATACTTTTATATTCTTGTTTTGCATTATTTATGTTAGTTGTTAAGTTTGTAAATGTCTGAGTTTCTGTTTCCATTGCTTCATTTTTATATGTATAATAATATGTGCTTCCTGCAACACCATCTTTTGCTACGTATAGTATATTTCCTTCATCTGATGTTGTTGCTTTATTGCTAGCACCTGGTGTTGTATCTTCAAAGATTTGTACCCCATCATCATTTACCGCTGTAACTGGTACATATGTTGGTGAATAGATATAATATCCATCATACATTGTTACCGCCATTGCTGGTATGTAGTTTAACATATATTCTTTTGCTGTGCCAGATAAATGCAAATTGTTTGCTAAACTTGTAATGAAAGTGTTTATTACTGCTTGTACATCATTTCTAACTTTTTGACTATTTACTTCACTTATCCATTCTGACCAGTCTACAGTATTTACTTCAAAAGCCTTTATGCCTTCCTTCGTTG
>ULWQ01078476.1_pt1 | contig 20686 bp, 18 predicted proteins | sample 1960491 | NCBI WGS metagenome assembly ULWQ01 (sample SAMEA4835816, study PRJEB28245) | human gut metagenome | biome: gut microbiome; material: fecal sample | place: Denmark | collected 2008
ATGTGCTTTTTCTTCATCTCGATATATGCGGTGTTGCCTTTATAATAACGCTCGAACTTCGAGTAATCTGTTTCTTACAGCTGACAACTTGCTTTTTCGACCCAATTATGCTACAATATGTATATACTATTCTATATTTTGATTAGAGGTGGCAATGTATGAGTAAGCCTAGTAATACACTGTATAAAGCATTGCAGGATTTTCCTCGTAAACGGATCACATTGGAGGAACTCAGCCGATTATGCTCAGATTCGGAACAACTTAACGAACAGATAAAAGAGCTTACCAATCAAGGTGTATTAGTGCCTATCAAGAGCAGTGGAACAAACGGAAATCAGAAAAATCCTTTGTTTATGCGATACACTATCTGCATTGAAAACACGATACAGGTGTCACCAGATGAGATCAATGCACTCCATCCGAGACTTTCAGCAAATGGATATCTGCTCCGTAATCGAATGCAGGTTGTCAATAACAGGGCGTTTTTGTGCCGTTTGACCGAATGGCTTACCAATCAAAAGGGCAATGATATGATGTCGAGGCGTGAGCGCTCTTTTGTCATCTTCGGTGAAGAGAAGGAATTGGATAATCATTTAAGATTATTGGAAGCTATCGGAATCACAGGAGATATGCTTCGATATTATGAAACGCCAGAACAGTGCTTTTCGGATTATATCCCTGTCCGAAAGTCAACTATGACCTTACTCATTTGTGAAAACAAGGATATATGGTTCAATATTCGTCGCCTTATGTATGAATCCCAAGCTAACACATTATTTGATACTCAAATTGATGGTGTGATTTTCGGGCAGGGCAATGACATCACGGGTAAGGATAAATTCCGTTCCTATGCTGCATATCTTGGGGCTGACACGATTCGTTTTCTGTATTGCGGTGATATCGACAGAGCCGGCTTTGATATCTTTCTGCGGCTTTGCAAAGCAGCAGAGGAACTACATATCGAATTGTTCCTTCCGGCATATAAAAAAATGCTGGAACTGAGCCGTAACATTCAGCTCCCCGACAGTGAGGATAAGCGATGCATCATTCCTGAAATGTCTGGGATACTACTCAAATTTATGGTTGATGAACAGGAACAGATCACTCATATAGTGCAAAATAATAAGCGTCTGCCGCAGGAGATCCTTTCGTATCCCGTACTGGCGAACAACATGAGGTAAGAACATGATTTCAGCAGAAACCAAAGAATTATTACTGGATTTTGAGAAGCGAATGCGATTCGTGAATCTTATCAAATACTGGCTGCAAAGAAGTAAGCCAACGGAGATTCGCGAATTGTTGCATAATGATGATGATAAGACCGATAATCTGATCCTCATGGTAATGGTTTTTATCATGGACAGTACTCTTCGATACGGCGAACGCTGCACAAAACAAGATATCACAGCATTTCTGCGAGAACTTGCTGATGTGTACGATTTTGAACCCGAATCCGCAAAAATGCTGACCGATTATATTATAACAGATGTATTACAAAGCAACGGAAAAGTGCGCTCATTTGATACTTTTTATAACAGCGATGAACAGTTCAAAGATCAGCGCTCACTTATTCTCCTTGAACAGCAAAGCGGTTGTTATGTTCTGACAAATGAAGCGTATGAGTTCCTGTTCCGAACCAAAGAGATTGACAGCGAACTGGATTTTTCTGTTAACCGTTTCAAATTACAGGAGTTTATCAAACGTGGCAACTATAACAAGGCGCTTCGGGAGAGCCGTGAACTGGTCAGCCGAGTAAGGAATCTGAAAACAAGAATGGATGACTTTATGCTTCGGTGCAGGACCAATATCTCCGAAGTGTCGATTGATGAATATGAAGAGATTGTCTCTCAGATAAAGGATTCCTTTGAGGACGAAAATAAGCAGCTTAGTGATATCCGCACTCTTGTATCAGCAAAGCTGCAAGCGATTGCAGATGCCCAGATCAATACAGACGAGAATATCAGTCAGACCGAACAAGAGATACGGGAAATACTTGAAAACATTGATACAGTAATAAGCGAGCAGAGCCGTGTGTTTAATCAGAAATTCTCGCTTTCCGAGCTATATGCCAATCTGTTAGATGACAGCTTTTCTTATTTGCAGGCAGGACGCTTTGACCTTGAACAGGAATTATTACTTCCCTTGCAGAAAATGCAGATGCAAGATACAAGAAATGTCGGAAAGCTGTTTGCACCGCTTTATCGTCCGATTTTTCCGCATATGTTCGGTATTGATTTCTTTTACAGCAGGCAAAATGCTATCCGGGAAAGCAACAGAGATGACGGTATTGATATCGCAAGTGATGAAAATGCTGAAACTGCGGCTGATATCAGAAATAAAAGATATGTGGAGATCATAAGAGGATTACTGACTTTTGCAGATAAAAACTCCATTTTCTGTTTTAGCGATTACCTTGCGGCGGTTCCAAAAGAACAAGTGCTGGAGCAGATGCAGGAAAAATCATTGCCTGATGTCATGCTGAAGCTCTACGGACTTGGAGAGATCGATGTAGCAGGCTGGCGTGCAGAACAGCATGATATCATTGTGCCTGTTGGTGAATTTGACCTTTCATACTGTCTGAGCGAACTCCCGGAGGAATTGATACAGATGCAGACGATATTGATACAAAAGCTCGATGAAGTTATCACTTTATTGGATGCTGAGGGCGGCAGTATCAAAATGAATAATTTTAAGATCGAGGTGAGAAGATGAAGCCTGAAAGTCTGAGACTATTTGCAAAACTGATGGAAAAGGGATATATCACCCGTGAACAAGATCCTTCATTTTACGAAGATTACTGTGATGCTGAAATTGCTTCCGAGCTTGCCATTATGGAACAAGAACTTGATTTCACACTTTACCGAACAAACGGCAGGCTTTACCTTCTGCCGAATCCGAGCAATGAATTATTTTCACAGGATAATAGTGATTTCCGCCGCAGTGTTGGCAACGAAAAGCTGGAAGAGCTATATTTGTTGAATTATATGGCGATTTTTCTTTTGCATGAACTGTACGGCGGAAAAGGCAATACACTGCAAACAAGGTATTATATCAAAGAATCCGACTTTTTGACCGAGTTTACACAGCATTGTGAAAAGGTACGAGCTGATGGTGAAGCGCTGAAAAGTGCCGCTGCACAGTATAGTATGGATTTCCTTCGTTTGGCAGATAACTGGCTTGCAAAGCGTGGCGATGAATCGAATTCAGCGGATACAAAGCACGGCTGTTTTATGAAGATCATCAGAAAGTTCCGTGATGAGGAATTATTATATGATGCGGACGGTGTATGGAAGCCGACAGTAAAACTGAACGACCTGATGCCATATTATTTATCGCAAAATCGTATTGCAGAGATACACGCTATTCTGGAGGGAGGTGCGTCAGATGCCGGCGATCCGTAAGATCAGAATTGTGAATTTCAGATTCAATGACGGTGCAAAGCTGATTCCTGACGAGATATTCTGTACCGAAAACGCTGATGGAAAACCAATCGATACCCTGCTGAATCTTGATAACGGCGGTGGCAAGTCTGTTATTGTACAGCTGCTTCTTCAACCTGTCTGCCCGAAAGCAAAAGTGCAGAACCGCAATATCAGCGATTATTTTCAGAAAGGCACTGACCACGCTTTCGTTCTGATAGAATGGGCGTTGGACGGCTCAACTAACAGTTTGCTGACGGGCATTGCTTTGGCTGCAAGCACGACAGCAGATGATGAGAACGAAAGCAAAACGGTTCGTTATTACACGTTTATGCACGATTATACAAGAGCCGGTGATAAACTCGACCTGATCAATCTTCCGCTTACCGAACGGACGGGCAGTCATATCCGTCCTATGTCGTTTGATGAGCTGCGTAAATATTTGCAGAACAGGAAGGTTGAATACTATCCCTCAGATTCCCTGCGCCGTTACCAGAACCGTCTGGAGGAATACGGGATTCTGCATACCGAATGGGAAAACATTCTTGTGCGTATCAATGCGGTGGAAGGCGGCATTACAAAATTCTTTGAGGAATACCGAACCGCAGACAGACTGCTTGACAAGTTCATTATCCCCGGTGTGATGCCGAATGATGCAGCGTCAGCGGAAGCTCTGGAAGAAATGTTTGTCCATTATGCTGACAGCTATGCAGGGCAGGAAGAAAACCTTCGCTTGCAGTCACAGATCAAAGCTTTTACGGAAAAGCTGCAAGGGATACTTCCGTTTATGAAGAATATGTGGGATGCCGAAGATCAGAGGATACAGGCAATTCGTTTGCTGGCTGACCATTTATTCACGCTTGATCATCATATTAAACTGGAAAGTGAGAAGCAAGCGCAGATTGAACAAACAATAGCCAACTTGAAAGAAAAACTGCATCATATCAAAGTGGAAAAGGCATCTGAATCATTTTATCTTGCGCAAGAAAGCTATGATAAAGCATTTGAGGAACTTGAAAAATGCAGACTGCAAAAAGATGATGCTGAAAAACAGCGTGACAAGTTTGCCCATACGGTCAAAGTATTGAATGCTGCAAAGGAATACGCAGAACTACTTGAAATGCAAAATGATGAGAAAGCACTGACTGCACAAATCAGAGAGTTGGAGCAGGGAACGCAGGATTCTCGTATTCTTTCCTTGAAGTATTCACTTTCCTTGCTGGCAGCCAAACTGATACAACAGACAGAAAGTGATTTGCATCAGGAAGTATCAGCAAGGAAAGAACAATCAGATGCACTCTGTAAGGTAGAAGAAAAGATAGAACTGCTTACCACACAACGTAATGAAAATAATACCAGCTTAAATCAGACGATCGGCAGCAAAAAAATAATGCTTGATCAGATCAATCGGGGACTGTCGGAGCTTGTTTTACACATCACGGTCATGCTTGACGGAAGCTATTCTAAGGAAGATATTGAGAGTATCCGTTCAGGCTATGATAAAAAGATCAAGAATGCAAATAACGAAATTGAAAGATGTCAAAATGAAGCAGAACAGCTCGGGCAGGAGCTTGATGCTCAGGATGCAGAGCGAACAGAGCTGACTGAGACACGGGCAAATTGTAATGTCAGCCTGCAACAGCATGAGACCGCAATGAAACAATACAGAGATGCGTATAACTCTGTTCTTTCTGTGCTGGAGCATCTGTCAATACCTGAAAGCCAGTTGTTTACTGATGAGCCGATAACAAGCCTTGATCATATACTTGCAAAGCTGAGAGAACAACTGAGACAAACCGAGCATTCAGCTGAATTGCTTGCAGAACAGGTAAGATGTATTGAAGCAGGACAGCTTCACCTTTCTAAAACAGCAGTTGACTTCTTGCAGGGATCAGGCGTTTCTTTCCAGACAGGCGAGCATTATCTGAATTTTCAGTCACTCAGAATACGTGAGGATATTCTTGCAGTCAATCCGCTTGTCGCTTATGCCGTCATAGTTGATTCCGAAAAAGAGCAGATAAAGCTGCTGTCACAAACAACAGATTTATGGCTGTCGGCTGTTGTTCCGGTATATACACGTTCTGAACTTGCTGATATGGCAGACGGGAATTGGAGTGAGAATAACCGCTTTCTCTCTGCATTTGATAAGGAATACTTTCGTGATGCCTCTGCTTACAAAGATCTCATACAGCAAAGACTGGATGATGCAAAAGCTGAGATTGAACATATTAAGCGTCAGATAAGAGAGTGGGAATCAGAACGCCATATACTCACAGCATTTACATATACCGAAGATTATGAACAGCGTATACAGGAACAGATCATTTCCTGTCAATCGGAACTCCGAACCATACAAGATAAGCTATCAGCGCTTGACAAAAGAAAAGCGGATATCAAAAAGCGCACAGAGGAACTCCGTGAACTTATTAATGCAAAGCAGAAAATATTACGTCAAACCGAAAATCAGCAAAGAGAATTTGAGCGTATTTGCGATACTATTTCCCAATATGAAAAACTAAGCAGACAAATAGCTGATATGGAATCAGCCCACAAACGACTTGCCGTTCAGATCGAGTCAGAGCAAAGGGAAGAAGGCAGGATCACAGAGATCATACAGGAATGCGACGACAAAATCAAGCAGTTCAATGAAAAACTGACAGAATATCAGAATTTGACTGCCGAGCTTAAAGATACACCGAAAGCAGAAGTGCTTTCCGTAGATTATTCTGCAATGCTTGCAGAATATCGTATGTATCAGGAGAATTATTCTTCAAATCTTCAGGAACTTCATAGGAAACTGCAAAAGGCACATGAAGGCATCAAGAAAAAATCTAAAGATATCGAAAGATTCCATATTGAATCGTCAGAATATGAGAACATGATATATTCTGATGAAGCCTATCAGCGTACAGAGGAACAACATTCTCAGTCACAAATGGAATACAATCAGGCTTCCGAGCAGTATTCGGCTGCTGTGGAATGTCATGCTAAAGCCGAAAGCGCATTGGAACAGGCAAAGGCGAAACTATCGGAATTGCATACCGAGCTTCTGCCACGATTGGAAGTCGGTTCGGATTTTGAACGTCGTATAACAGAATGTATGTCTGCTTTAAGCGAGTCTGAAAAGGTTAAGCAGGAATGTACCGATAAGCTAACTGATTTGAATGCAGACCGAAAATATACAGCGAAATATGCAGAACGATTTACAGTGGAATATGCAGATTACACGCCGAAACTGTCAGATGATCTGCAAGATACCGACAAACTGCGTGATACCATAGAGAACTGCATCGAAAAATTGAAACAAGCCGAAAGCAAAACGAAGAAATATCACAGTACTGATCTTGAACCGTTCAGAAACACGCATACCTTGTTTACGGGAACGATTGACGGCATTTTATCCGTTATCGACAATCATGAAATCGTAGGCGATAAATACTTCACACTCTATGAGCGTACAGAAGGTGACATTAAGCGTTATCATGATCGTATCGCACAGCTTGCTGTTTTGCTAAAAGATGTTGAGGACAGCAGAAAACAGCTTGTGACAAATTGTCTACAGCGCGTCGGACGGCTGTATGAAAATCTTATAATACTATCGAAGAAATCAACGATAAAGATCGGTAATGTGAAAAAACAGATGATACGAATAGATTTACCTGCCATTGAACCAATGAGCGAGCAGCCTGCTGAAAGGATAAATCAGTATATTACAGAGCAAGTGAAAAAGTATCTGTCTGAACAGGATACTTCGGCAAAAACACATCACGAACATCTGGCAATCAGGAGACTGCTGAATTGCTACATCGACAAAGAAATCATTCCGATCACCGTTTTTAAGATTGACAAGAACGTCCAGAATAGCTGCTATCGTTCATGGCAAGATGCATTGAAAGCCAATTCCGGCGGAGAGCAGTTTGTTGTACTGTTTTCGCTGATTGTTTCTGTAATGAACTATACACGGAGTCTAACGAGTAGTCTGAATACTACAAGCGGTGTATTGATCCTTGATAATCCTTTCGGACCTATCTCATCGCCGCATCTTCTCGAACCGATGTTCCGTATCGCACAGCATTTCCATATTCAGCTGATCTGTTTGACGCACCTCGGTACAGCCGCTGTAACGAGTTTTTTCAATATGGTATATCAGTTGCGTTTCAAGAACCTTCCGCTATCAAACATGGAAATACTGGAAGCCGAGGCTAAACAGCATATGGAACACGCTTATTATTTGTCAGAACAGCTTTCACTTTTTTGATAATAGCAACAGGGCATTGCCAATCAACAGCAACGCCCTGTTTTCTAATATTCATCCTCGTCCGAACATTCCTCCAACCCGTGAAGGAGCTGAATGTAAATGCACTCCGCACGTTCATGTTCCTCGCCATCAGTGGACATCATGAGTTCAAGGAAATACGCTTTCGCATCTTCATAGTCCGTCCATACCTCACGTTTGCCATTGCATGTCAGCAATAATATCATCACAGATACGCATACCTCTGATGCTTGCCCAGCCGTCAGCTTTTTCTTCTTTTTCAGGTGCATCTGTTTCAGGGTCGGTGATACTGTTTTCCGCTCCGCTGACAATAAAATCATCTGTGGTAATAACTGCTGTATTGGCAGACTTCGGCTCGGTTGTAATAGCTGAGGCTTCGTCTGCTTTGTGCATAGTAAATCGCTGTGCGACAGCAAGAGCATTCTGCATACGCATGATGCTCTCTGTTATAGCTCCGGGAGTATATTCTTCTCCAAGTGTATCTGCTCTTACAAAACGCTCCTTGCCCTGCGGACGGTATTTCAGTTTCACCTTGTTTTCGGGCTTGTAAACATACTCAATATTATGCTCAGTACATCGCCTGAAAAAATCATCAAGGCTGGTACTCTGCACAATGATCGCTTTGAGTATCTGACGGAGTTGTTCTTTCCACGAAATTCCCGACTTTCTCGCTTCATATTCATAGTGAGAAACGCCCTTGCTTTTCGGCTGTTCGATGACGGATAAACCATTCTCACGGCATATATCATCGGACAGCTTTTGTATCTCTGTCCACGCTCTCTCTGACTTCTTTCCCTGATTATGCTCGGTCTCAAAAGTGTACCCTGAGATCATGTTCGTATTATTGAAAACGATGTGGTTATCTTGAAAAGATCGAGGAGAACGAGAAGAAGATCAAGAAACTGAAGGCGACGATCGAGACCAGCAAGGCAAAGCTCAAAAAGCTGGTGGACGAAAACGCTCACCTGAGCTATCTTGAGATCAAGGCAGAATACAACTGCGAAGGTCGTGAGCTGCTGGAGGTTCTCGCAAGAGAGCGTGAGCAGTCGGCAAAGCTGAAAGCCGACAGTCTGGCTGATTCGGATAATGATGTTACTGCGGATACCGCTGATGATAATAGCAGTGATACCGATAAAAGCGATGACGAGTTCGGTCAACAGATGAGCTTTACGGATAAGAGTAATCCTTTCGAGGACTAAAATATATCCGACAACATAATGATAGCTGTGAAATCGGGACGGCATTTGCCGTTCCGCACAGTTGCTTCAAAAACAGAAAGAGGGGCAGATAGAGAAAGCGATCCCCTCGCTCTAAAAGCATAGAGATAGAGAAGCTAAGGAGTACGAGCTATGAATAATAACACTGCTGCTATAGATAGAGAGAAGGCAGAAACAGCTTTTAATACAACGTCCGAGTACAAGATCGGACATACCCTTTACACGGTGACAACCGTGTGCAACCCTGCTTCAAAGGAAAGCCTTTCTGATATTCTGAAAAGGCTGATCATCAGGGAGAGCGAAAAACTCCTCGGTGAATCCGGACAAGAACCTGAGAAGCAGGCTGTGTAACTTTGGAATATCGGCGCATTGTATTTATTTTCGGTGCGCGCTATAATGATAACATAGCTTGCTGTATCTGTCGGAAAGGAAGGTTTAATATGACAGACAAGATCACAGCATTATATTGCCGTCTTTCGCAGGACGATATGTTACAGGGTGAGAGCAACAGCATCACCAATCAGAAAGCTATCCTCAAGAAGTTCGCTGAGGATAATGGTTTCAGCAATCCCGTGTTTTATGTAGATGACGGAGTTTCGGGAACGACATTTGAGCGTGATGGCTTCAAGGCTATGATGGCTGATGTAGAAGCCGGAAAGGTCAGCACGGTTATTACCAAAGACCTTTCAAGACTCGGACGTGACTACCTGAAAACCGGAGAATACATCGAGATCATTTTTCCTGATTACGATGTTCGCTATATTGCTATCAACGATAATGTAGATACCTTCAAGTCAGAAAATGAGCTGCTTGCATTCAAGAACATTTTTAATGACTGGTACGCCAGGGATACGAGTAAAAAGATCAGAGCGGTTTTCAAGGCAAAGGGGCAGTCGGGCAAACATCTTTCTAATCCAATCTATGGCTACAAGCACTCGGAAACGGATAAAAACCTTTGGGTGATCGACGATGAAGCTGCCGAAGTTGTTCGCAAGATTTTTCATCTTTGCATTGACGGCTACGGTCCGGCGCAGATTGCTCGAATCTTAACGGAACAGGGCATCCCAACGCCGACGGCTTATGCATTGTCGCAGGGCAGGGATAACGGTCACAAGAATGCTAATCTTAATCGTTGGGGTATGGAGACTATTTCGAGTATTCTCGAAAAGCCCGAATATGCAGGTCACACTGTCAACTTCCGTACTCATGTGAAGTCCTACAAAAACAAGAAACGTGTGGATAACCCAAAAGAGGATTGGCTGATTTTCGAGAACACTCATGAAGCTATTGTCACTCAGCAGGAGTTTGACTTGGTTCAGGAACTTCGCAAGAACAAACGTCGTCCGACAAAGCATGAGGAAGTCAACCCGTTTTCAGGTATCTGTTACTGTGCCGACTGCGGAAAGAAGCTATATCTGTGCCGAGCGACAACCATGACCGTAGATCAAGAACATCTGAAATGCGGCACTTATGCAAAAGACAAGAACGGATGTACAATCCACTTCATCAGGACGATTGTACTGAAAGAGATCATTCTCGGTGAACTGAACAAGATGGTTGCCTTTGTCAAGGATAACGAGAACGAGTTTGTGCAGGCAGCGATGGATAATTCCGCTCAGAAGCAGTCCTCAGAACTTGCCAAGTCCAGGAAGAAACTGAAAGAATCCGAGAAGCGCATCGCAGAACTGGATCGGCTGTTCACAAGACTATATGAGGATAATGTCTCGGGCAAAATCTCAGATGAGCGATTTGCCATGATGTCGGCAGGATATGAGGACGAGCAGAAGAAACTGAGAGCAACCGTAGCAGAGCTGACTGCTTACATTGATACTGCCGAACAGAAGTCAGCCGATGTGACCGCATTCATCAGGGCAGTACAGAAATATGAGCATATCACGGAGCTGACACCTGAGATTATGCATGAACTGATCGAGAAGATCAGCGTTCACGCGCCTGACAAGAGCAGTGGTCACCGCACTCAGGAAATCGAGATTCACTATCGTTTCGACGTTGCCGTAACGACTGCCGTTGCTGACAGTATGAAGTACGACAAAAAGAGAAAGGCTGCGTAACCGCCATGGTTACGCAACCTCATCTTCAAATCATAAAAACTTCTTTACGAGTACCCGCCTTTAGCTCGGGGATTAATAATTTTATGTTACTTTACAAATCGTTTGTTATCAGGTGGGTAGATGATATGACAGAAAATTAGTCAGCAGATATTTCACAAGGCTGTCAGTCAGGCTTTACACAATGCTGTATTTATTTGCTTTTATTCTTTTTGTCTTTAACAATTATACTTTTTTCTTCTGTAAAATAATCATTTGTATTGGCAGAAAGTTGTTTCTTTACTAAACGACTATTAACAGTTTCTTTAAACATAGGATAAATAACTGCAAAGCATGGAACAGCTAAAATCATTCCGACAAATCCAAAAAGTCCGCCGCCAATGACAATAGAGAATAAAATCCAAAATGCATTCATGCCCAATTGATTTCCCAATATTTTGGGTCCGATTACATTACCGTCGAGCTGCTGCAATATAATTATCATTATTATAAACGCAACTGTTTTGCTTGGATTTGAAAGAAGAATTAAAAGTGCTGAAGGAACTGCACCTATAATTGGCCCAAAGAATGGAATCATATTCGTTACACCAACTATTACACTTATAAGTACAATATATGGTAAATCCAAAACATTCATAGCAACGAAACATATCATTCCTATTATAAAAGAGTCCAGAGCCTTTCCTGATAAAAATGATATAAATTTTTCGTTTGCATCTCGACTGAAACTTAAAATTTTACTGCTTTTTTGTTCACTGAAAAAAGCATATACAACTTTTTTGGCCTGTGCTGTAAACAATTCCTTGCTGAACAATAAATAAACAGATACTATTGCACCTATTAAAAAGTCCTTCACTCCTGATATAAATGATAATGCACTTCCTGTAAGATTTGCAAGCAGTCCGCCCTTTGAAAAAAGATTTTCAAGCTGAGGCTGCAATGAATTTGCCATAGACAGTGCAACAGATTCTATTGTATCCATTTGATCATAAATAAATTTCTTTATTTCAGGATTTGCGTTTTTCAATTTCTCAAATTTATTTTCAACAAAATGCTGTATGTTATCAAAGTAACTTTGCATATTATTCAAAATATTTTCAATACTTGATATTATTTCAGGAACTATACTTGCAATCAATGCGAAAATTGCTGCAAAGAATATTGTCATGGTTATCAGTATTGATATTGCTCTGGCTATTTTTTTATGCGGTTTCTTTCGATTAGTAAGCTTTGAAATATACTTTTCTACAAACCTTAGTATTGGATTTAACAGATATGCAATGACAAGTCCCCATATAATAGGTGCTGTTACCTTTAAAAGCTTGTTGAGATAAACCTGTAAAATTGATATTTTAAATATTGCTATTATTATCAGCAGACATATCGTAAAGGTTATTATAACATAGCCTGCTATAGTATTATACTTGGAATTAAATTTAAATTTCATTAAATTACTCCCATTTTTAATCATTCAGATACTTTGTGATAATTTCCTTTACAATTCCAGGATTTGCTTTACCCTTTGAAGCTTTCATACATTGTCCTACCAAATAACCAAGTGCATTCGTCTTTCCGTTTTTGTAGTCATTTACAGATTTCTCATTTGCTGCAAGAATATCCTTTGCAAGCTTTTCAAGGAAGTCTGTATCAGAATTTTGTGCAAGACCCTGTTCCTCTATTATTTGTGCAGGTTCTTTATCCTCATTAATTATAATTTCAAAAACTTTTTTAGCCGCAGAATTTGAAATTGTACCTTTCTCAACTTCTGCAATAAGTACGGCAAGTCTTTCAGCATTAAGAGGAGTATCAAGGATACTCTTTCCTGTATCATTCGTATATTTTGATATATCTGCAAGTATCCAGTTGCTTATATTCTTTGCTGTACACTTGCCAAGAGCTGTACACTCATCAAAAAGCTTTGATTTGTCAATTGATTCTGCAATAAGTGTTGCATCAACCTGAGAAAGTCCAAAGTCCTTTACATAGCGTGATATTTTCTTGTTAGGAAGCTCCGGTATGCTCTCTTTAAGTTTCTGTATCCTGTCCTCATCAATAACAATAGTAAGCAAATCAGGTTCAGGAAAATAACGGTAGTCCTGTGCATCTTCCTTTGTACGCATAGTAAAGCTCATGCCCTTTGCATCGTCCCAGCGGCGTGTTTCCTGTATTACAGTCCCCCCTGCTTCAAGAACCTCAATTTGTCTTTTAGCCTCGTATTCAATTCCTCTTACTGCTGCACTGAAACTATTTACATTTTTCATTTCGCAGCGTGTACCAAATTCTGATGAACCTTTTTCTCTAACAGAAACATTAACATCACAGCGGATTGAACCCTCCTGCATTTTGCAGTCTGATATATTTATATATTGTAATATCGACTTTATTGTTTCAAGATATGCCTTTGCTTCCGCAGAACTTCTTATATCCGGCTCTGAAACAATTTCAATAAGCGGTACACCACAACGATTCAGGTCAACGAGTGAACCTGCAAAAGATTCATCATGCAAAAGCTTTCCTGCATCCTCTTCAATATGAATTCTTGTTACGCCAATTGTTTTTTCAATTCCGTCAACCATAATGTCCAGATGACCGTTTTCACAAAGCGGAACTTCTGCCTGTGAAATTTGATATGCTTTTGGCAAATCAGGGTAAAAATAGTTTTTTCTGTCCTGCTTGCATACACTGTTAATCTTACAGTTTAAAGCATGTCCCATTTTTATTGCATAGTCCACAACCTTTTCATTTAAAGTCGGAAGTGTTCCCGGCATACCCATGCAGATAGGGCAAACCTGTGTGTTTACTTCAAGTCCGAAAGCATTGCGGCAGTCGCAGTAGATTTTCGATTCTGTATTAAGTTCAGCATGAACTTCAAGTCCGACTACTATTTCATAATCTTTCATTATTTTTAATTCTCCCTTTTTATTATTCTCCACCTCATTTTGCATTTCTATATAAATTAAATTTTTACTGTAATATTTCTGCTGAATTACTGGGGCAAACCTTTCTGAAGAAAGGTTCTTCCCCAGACCCCTTTCCAAAGACTTTTATACTATTTTTTCAAATGGGCTTTTGCCCATTTGAAAAAATCATAGAAAGTTTTAGGAAGGGAGTTTGAGGGACAACCCTTTTTCAAAAGGGGTTCCCTAAATTATTCTGCCGCAATCTTATTGCAAATTTCAATTTATATAAAAATATGCAAATTGAGATGCTGATTAAAGCTTTTTAGTAATTACATCAAAGCCGCCGCAAAGCTTTTCATAAGCATTTGCTGCATCAAGCAAAGTTTGCTCCTTGAATTTATCTGCAATAAGCTGAAGTCCGAACGGCATACCATCAGCATTTTTTCCGCATGGCAGACTTATTGCAGGAAGTCCTGCAATATTTACTGTTACTGTGCAGACATCATTGTAGTACATTTTTATCGGATCATTGATATTTTCTCCTATTTTAAATGCAGAAGATGGTACAGTCGGAGTTGCAATGACATCACAATCAGCAAATGCCCGTGTAAATTCAGCAGATATTTTTCTCTGTACGAGCTTAGCCTTTTTGTAGTAAGCATCATAAAATCCCGAACTAAGTACGAATGTACCGAGCATAATTCTACGTTTAACTTCATCTCCAAAGCCTTCGCTTCTGGTTTTTTCGTACATATCAATAAGACCGTCATAGTCTTTTGCACGATAGCCATATTTTACACCGTCAAATCTTGCGAGATTTGATGAAGCCTCGGCAGATGCAATTATATAATAAGTATTGATAGCATATTCTGTGCTTGGCAGTGATATTTCTTTTACAACAGCACCATTTTCCTCGAGCATTTTTATTGCGGAATAAACAGACGCTTTCACTTCGCTGTCAATTCCATCTCCGAAATATTCTTTTGGAACTCCTATTCTCAGTCCCTTTACACTGTCTTTAAGATTTGCAGCATAATCAGGATATTCAATATTTTTTGAAGTTGCGTCCATTCTGTCGTGTCCGCAGATAAGTGACTGGAGCATTGCAATGTCCTTTACTGATTTTCCTAAAGGTCCAATCTGGTCAAGTGATGATGCAAAAGCAACAAGTCCGTAACGTGAAACACTTCCGTAAGTAGGCTTTAATCCGACTGCTCCGCAAAGTGCAGCAGGCTGACGTATAGAACCGCCTGTATCAGAACCCAAAGTCAAAACCGCTTCACCGGAAGCTATAGCTGCTGCTGAACCGCCTGACGAACCGCCCGGTACGCAATCAAGATTATTAGGATTATGTGTAAGATGCATATATGATGTTTCAGTTGATGAACCCATTGCAAATTCGTCCATATTCATTTTGCCTGTTACAACCATATTTGCAGAAAGAACCTTGTCCATAACTGTCGCATTAAACGGAGGTATATAATTTTCAAGCATTTTTGAAGAACAGGTTGTTTTAAGTCCCTTAGTAGAGATATTGTCCTTAATTCCTATAGGTATACCTGCAAGCGGATGGAGCTGTTCGCCGTTTGCAATGGCTTTATCCACAGCCTCAGCCTGTTCTGTTGACTTATCATTTAAAGTAACATAAGCTCCTACCCTGTCTTCAACCTCTGAAATTCTTGAATTTACGTCATTAATAATTTCCACTGCACTGCATTCTTTATTTCTAAGCATTTGTGAAAGCTCAAAAGCTGTTTTTTCATATAATCTCATTTTTTACACTCCTTATTCAACTGTTTTCGGAACAACAAGACAGCCAGCCTGAACCTCAGGAGCATTAGCTATTAATTCATCTCTTGTAAACTTGTTCAATACTGCTTTATCTTTTCTTAATGTCATAGGATTTGAAGAATCAAGATTAAGCTCGTCCTTAATATCAGGAAGTTTATCAACCATTGCAACGATTGATTCCATATCCTTTTCAAATTTTGCAAGCTTATCGTCTTCAATTCTAAGACGTGACAATTTAGCAATGTGTTTAATGTCAATGCTCATAAAAAATCATTCCTTTACTTTGTTTTATCTATCAGGTCAGCTTCACTGAGGATTTCAATTCCCAGTTCCTGAGCCTTTGTAAGCTTGCTGCCTGCCTCATCTCCGGCGACAACATAGCTTGTTTTCTTTGATACGGAGGATGATACCTTTCCTCCAAAGCTCTCTATCAGCTTTTTGGCTTCATCTCTTTTGAGTGTCGGGAGAGTACCTGTTAATACAAAAGTATACCCTTTGAAACGTTCATCAGAAGATGTCTTTTTATTATATGTCATATTAACGCCAAGCTCTTTCAGATGATTGATAAGAGCAATTCGGTGCGGTTCATTCAACGCTTTAACGAGATTGTCAGCCATTACATCACCAAAACCGTCAATTTCAGAAATACTTTTCTTGTCTGCACTTAAAATCTCGTCCATAGTCGGAAACTTCTCACACAAAAGTAATGCAGCTCTCTGACCAATATTTCTTATTCCTAAAGCATATATAAGTCTGTCAAGCTCAGCTGATTTCGACTTTTCAATTGCACTTATCAGATTTTGTGCTGACTTGTCTGCAAATCGTTCAAGTGATATAAGCTGTTCGGCTTTTAATTTATATAAATCCGCAGCAGATTTTACAAGCCCGCTTTCTGTGAGCAGTTTCATATTTGCAGGTCCGAGTCCATCAATATTCATTGCCCCTTTAGACGCAAAATGAATAAGACTTTTCAAAAGCTGTGCAGGACATTCATTATTAGGACATCTCAGCACACTTTCATCTTCGTATCTTACAGACGGTGTTTTGCATACAGGACATAATTCAGGAAGTTTGAACGGAACTGAATTTTCTGCATGACATACAGATTTAATAACCTCAGGTATAATTTCCCCTGCTTTCCTCACCTTTATAGTATCGCCGATACGAATATCCTTTTCATCAATAAAGTCCTGATTATGAAGCACAGCTCTTGATACACTTGTTCCTGCAAGCAAAATCGGCTCAAATACAGCTACAGGAGTTATTGCACCTGTTCTTCCGACATTTACCTCAATGTTAAGAAGCTTTGTTTCCTTTTCCTCAGGCGGAAATTTATATGCAACTGCCCATTTTGGAACTTTTGTTGTTGCACCCATAAGTTCTCTCTGACTGAAATCATCTATTTTTATTACAACACCGTCAATATCATATGAGTAGTTGACTCTTTCTTCACCTATGCTGTTTATTTTGCTGTATATTTCTTCATATGTGCTACAGGCTTTATATGACTGTATGACTTTAAATCCTAAAGAATCAAGATACTTCAATGACTGCTCATGTGAAGTCAATTCATATCCTCTTATCTGCTGTACGTTGAAAATAAAAATATCAAGCTTTCTTTCTGCTGTTATTTTGGAATTTTTTTGCCTTAATGAACCTGCTGCTGCATTTCTTGGATTTTTTAACGGCTGTTCTCCCAACAGCTCCTGCTGATCCGCTAAAGCAAAAAAACTTTCACGAGGCATAAATACCTCCCCTCTTACTTCAAGAAATTCAGGAGCATTTTCAATTTTCAACGGTATTGACTTGATTGTTTTCAGATTTGTAGTTACATCTTCACCTATGAATCCGTCACCTCTTGTTGAACCTCTTACCAAAAGTCCGTTTGAATATTCAAGGGAAACTGAAAGTCCGTCTATTTTAGGCTCTACAATATATCTGTGTGACTTTGAAAGCTCTTTATCACATCTTAATGTAAATTCCTTTACCTGTTCAAATGAAAAGACATCCTGCAGACTTCCCATTTGAACAGTATGCTCTACTTTTTCAAAAGTACTTAACGCTGTACCTCCGACACGCTGAGTAGGAGATTCAGGAAAAATAAATTCAGGATACTCTGATTCGAGTTTCTTCAGCTCCTGCATAAGCATATCATATTCATAATCTGAAATCTGCGGATTATCCATTACATAATAATTATAATTGTGTTTTTCAAGTTCTTTTGAAATACTTATGATTCTTTCCTTTGCCTGTTCCTTTTCCAAGCTGTTCCCTCCTTAACATTCTGACAGAAAATCCTCCTGCGGTGCTGTTCAAAATACATCCAATTTTATTATAGCATATTTAAGGTGTATTACGCTAGTCTTTTTATATAAATTTTGCAAAAAAATATACCTTTTTATTTTTTAAAAAACAGATGAACTAATAAAACCATCAGGTACAGCCCCCACAATAATGTTTTCAGATAAAAGGAACTCAAACTCATTATGTGACGAAAATGTATATAAAGGAAGTGAGGATTCCATATTGACATTTATTACTGCTGAAATTCTATGACATGTCTGATTCAATCCAGCAGATGAAAAGCTGCTTGTAAGCTTTACTCCTGCGTCACCTATAGGACATATACGAAGCGGAATACATGCTCCTTTCCCCGAAAGCAGATATGAATTAGTAAGAGAACCGATTGGAATTTCAGCAGTATTGAATCTGTTGTCGTATAGTGAATCATTTATTGATTGGGTCAATTCAGACTGAACTTTATTTACGTTGTAGCTCATAACCTCTATTGATGCGACTTTACCGTTTTCATCATATAAAACTGCGGCAAAATCATTATATGTATACTGATTTTCCTCCAGATAATTATAAACACATTTGCTTATGATATTGCTTGCAGTAAGCTCAGAAAAATGCTGTCCCTGAAGTACAGCAACAGGTTTGACCTCTTTGTCAATTCTATAAGAAATAAAAACAATAATTACTATAATCAGTAATACAAATGCAATCAACTTCAATCTTTTCTTCTTTGATTTATAACTTCCGGTTCGCAATATCAATCACCTCTTAAATCAAAGAGGGCGGCACTTGGCCGCCGCTGTTTTTAGAACTTGTTCTCATAGTTCTTCTAAATTGCATTTTTCACAATGATGACTGCATCCGCATGAAGTGTCCGCTTCAAGCGTTACAGGTGAAAACTCCTCAGTAGGAAACTTTATCTTTTCAAATATTTCACATGGAGTATCATCTGCACAGCACTCTTTTTTAGGTATTGTATAGTCATGCGTTGAAACCATTATCGTTACAGGTCGTGTAAGCTCCACAACCGAAAACAACCCTAAGGTTAAAACAACCTTTCTTTCCAATGCAGGCGAAGTTTCACAGCATGATGGATTTGCAGCCAGACATTCTATTTTTGTTTCAAGAACAATCGGTTCAACAATAGAAACGCTTGCAGTAGGCAGATTAACAGTCTGACAACAGCAATTAGTAGTACCTATACTTGTATCATCACTGAAAAATGTTTTTGTATTTGACTCACTTCCGTAAAGTATACAATTTTTATTTGCATAAGCTGTACCGCAAAGTGGTATTGGAGTTTCACATGCTCTAATGTAACCAAGAAGTTCAACTTCAAATGTGTATGTTATATCTATGGAATAAAATCCCCGATTAAACGGCACTTGTTCAACATTGATGCATACATCTGATACTGAGATACATTTGCTTTTTACAAGATTAATGTTATTGGGCAGTTCGGAAGTCAAAGTAACCGAAATATTCTTCAGACAATCTTTATCGCTGCAGCTGTCAAAAACTCGATTTACTTTTATCGGAACAAGTTTTCCTGAACATGATTCTCCCATTGGAGAGCAGAATTCATCACTCATATTAATCCTCCTGAAAATTATTGGATTTTTCTGGGATAATACCGCACAGTCTTTATGCGGTATTATTTTAAAGTATCAGAACCCGCTTTCACAATCTGCCGGCATACGTCCTTTCAGCAAATCAGGTTCTATTTACTTCAATACATAATATTCAGGATATTATTAAATTGTGACTGATTTTAACTGTTTTTATCTACCTGATGAAACTTTTTCAAATTCCCGATTTTTTCATTTCTTTCTTCAAGAACTTTCTCAACGTCTGACCATTCAAGGCCCTGATTTGCACAAAGAACCATTACATGATACAGTAAATCATTTATCTCATTTTTAAGTTCATCATTATCTGCATTTTTAGCCGCAATAACCGTTTCAGTTGCTTCCTCACCGATTTTCTTGCAGATTTTATCAACACCCTTATCAAACAGATAACAGGTATATGAGTTTTCCTGTGCAGTACCTTCGGTATACCGCTTTTTTCTCTCTTTTATTACTTCAAAAATTTCTTCATAAACTGTCATTTTTTTACTCCTCGCTATTATATATTTCATTAAAGAAACAGCTGTATTCTCCTGTATGACAGGCAACGCCGGTCTGTTCAACATTTACAAGCAATGTGTCATTGTCGCAATCGCCATAAATGGAAACAACTTTCTGTAAATGTCCTGAGGTTGCTCCCTTGTTCCAGTATTCCTGACGTGAACGGCTCCAGAACCATGTATACCCTGTTTCCAATGTTTTTTTAAGGCTCTCTTTATTCATGTAAGCAAGCATAAGAACTGTCTTTGTATTCACTTCATAGCAAATTGCAGGAATAAGTTCTCCCTTTGCAAAAAATTTATCAAGATTATTTAAATCTGTTTTTATCATATTATTTACTTTATCCATTTGATATATTACCTCACAATAATACCTTTATTTCTGCAATGTTCCTTTACTTGCTGAACTGTAAGCTCTTTAAAATGGAAAAGTGAAGCTGCAAGTGCAGCAGTTGCACCCGTCTTTTCAAATACTTCTGAAAAATCATCAATTTTTCCTGCACCGCCGCTTGCAATTACAGGAATATTTACAGCACCGCATACTGCTTTAAGCATTTCTATGTCAAAGCCCTCTTTAGTACCGTCTGC
>ULWQ01008177.1_pt1 | contig 20603 bp, 14 predicted proteins | sample 1960491 | NCBI WGS metagenome assembly ULWQ01 (sample SAMEA4835816, study PRJEB28245) | human gut metagenome | biome: gut microbiome; material: fecal sample | place: Denmark | collected 2008
CAGCCTATGAGCGCCGCCGTAAGATTATTCGCCTTCATAGCAGACTCCTCATCAGGATAGCGGCCGAGCAGAATGGAGTCCTTCTTCTCGTCCATATCCGTTACACCGACAAGGCTGAACCCGACAAGGTTCTCGTTGTCATCGTAATCGGGATCAACAAAGACAGCGAGGAGCTTCTCAAAGTTGATAATCGTGCGGTTCTGCGTGATAATTGTCTGAGCCATTGTTCTCACCTCTCTCTGTAAAGCTCATGGAGCTTGTTGTGGTATTCTTCCTGAAGCTCGTCAAAAGAAGAAAATACGGTGTCAAGTGTTTTTTTGTCTATCCTGTCACCGAGCATATCCATGACAATAGCTTCAAATTCGCCGTGAAAGCTGTAAAACAGCTCATCGGCAGCCTTTCAAGCGGTATTGACCGCTGTTTCAGATGCAGCCATAGACACCACCTCCTTCGGGACGGTCAAATACCGCCGAATGTAGTTTTTATATCATAATCAATTGCCCTTGCTTCATCGTTTCTTGTGAATTCCTTGCTGTACGCCTGATTGAAAAGCACCGAGAAGAAATAACTGTCTCTGTATCTGACATCGAAGTTCTGGCGAGTGATCTCCAGTGCTTTTTCGATGCACTCTCTGTCAACTTCAAGCATGACAGTGGCGATTTCCTTACGGGTGTATTCTTCTTCACAGATAGTCTGACGTGGAAGTTTGGAGCAGATACCCTTGACGATTATTCTCACGATTTTGTTAAGCTCTGATACGCTCATGTATTCTTTTCCGAACAACATGATCCATTCAGCGAATTCGTCATAGTCTATATTTTCTCTTACTTGAGCTTCTGCTTTTGCTTTGTCAGCCATCAATCCATCAATCCAGTCCTCAGATTGGCTGTATATCGTGTTTTCAACATTCTCAACAGCATTTTCCGCGCAGGAGAGGGATTGATTGATAGATATTTCATCAGAACATATTTGATTTTTTTGTATTTTGTCTTTAGTATTATATTGCTGGCGATTTTCTATCGACAGATTTTCTACCCCTTGCTTTTCTTCCTCTTGAATTTCTGCCTCTTGTAAACATCCCCCTTGACGGGCATATTTTTTGGAGACTGCCTTTGTCTTTTTGGCATCTCCTGTTGAAAGTGCAGAGGTTTCTTCCTGCGGAACATCTTTATCCGAAATTTCATAGAAATCGTAAAAATACTCAAAGCGACCGCTTTCAGTCTCATTGGGCTTTAAACGTGTCTTTTTGAGATAGCCCCATGTTTCAAGTTCCCTCAGAGCAGACTTTATAACTGTTCTGCCGTCCTTGCATATAGCTGTCAGCCCGTCAATGGAGTAATCCCAGTTGTCGGGGAGGGAAAGCACCTTGCAAAGCAGACCGATAGCTTTAAGACTCAGGTTTTTGGAAAGGAGAAAGAAACTGCTCATGACAGTATAGTTAGCGTTTTTAGTAACACGGCACACTTTAGAGCCGTTGCTGCCGCAGGCTTTTTCGATTGTTATGAAGTCGGTCGGCTTGATATGTACTGTTTTATCCTTTTCTGAGTATTCAAAGAAATGATATCTGTAACCGATCTTCTTGTTTTCTGTCTGATTAGGGAACAGCTTAGTCACGCACAGATAGCCGGTGTCTTTCAGTTCGTCCAGTGCTGTCTCGATGGCTGTCTCTTTTTCTTTACAGATAGAAGCAAGCCCCTTGACAGAGTAATCCCATTTATCGGGTAAATTCAGAACTTTACTGAGAAGTCCCGTTGCTTTCAGCGAGATCGCTGTTGACATCAGATGATAGTTGCTCATTACTGCGTATGCGGTGTTTTTGAAAACACGGCATACTGATGAGCTTTTTTTCTTTTGCTTTTCCATTTCCTTAGCAGCCATTGTGATACCCCTTTGTGTCAGAAAGTGATTGTACGCCTCACCATTTCAGGCAGCTTGCTTCTGTTCAGTGAATAAACATCAGCGTTCTTATTGAGATAACCACTCTTATTCAGACCTTCAAGGGTTGCCTTGATCTCATCGTATGAACTGCCGAGAAACATGGAGTGCATCTTTTCGGCTGTGCAGTTATCAGCATCGGGATAGCTTGCCATCTTGGTGATGATCGCAGTTTCAGCACAAGTCAGCTCATTGCTGACAGGAATACAGATACATTCAGTTACAGGCATAGGGAAGTCCTCCTTAAATATACATAAATACAATAATTTCCTTGACAGCTCTATTTCACCGTGATATAATGGTAGAAAGTTCAAATACTGTAATTTGAACTCAAATAATGAGACGAAATATGTGTTTAGTGGCGAATATATTATGCCAAGCGGTGATCATTCACGTTGCATATAGTGGTGTTTCGGATTTACAGGTAAAAAAATAGCGTCCCTCATTTCTGAGGAACGCTTAACACAGTATTCAGTTTTGGGCATAAAAATAGCGTATAGCGCTCCTGACATTCATCATAGAGCGATATACGCCGATGTGTTGATTTCCATTTTTCTACCGTGGTGAACCTTGCTTTATTTCTACCACGTTTCTACCAACCTTTTCTTTCTACCAGCCTTGTTCTTGTTACCTTCTACCACACTTCTACCAAATCAACCTCTTTTTCATTTTTTGCATTTCCCGTGTTTTCGTATGTTTGTATTTTGAGAGCTTGTAAAGCCCCGAAAATAGGGAACAATCTGCTGTAAACTGCAAAGCTCTGCAACGATTTGCAAAGTTGCCTACAATTCTCAAAATCCAGTGGTAGCGATACCGTACCGGTTCGACCCCGGTCACCGGCACCAATAAAAAAGCCTGTAAACCTGTGAGTTTGCAGGCTTTTTTTGTATGTAAAAGTGAATCAGTATTGTACAATTTTATGTGTTATTACCACAAACAAAAATCTCCGCTCTTTGTTCAGAGCGGAGATTTTATATTTATGCTGAAAAATCGTACATTTCAGCTGTTTAATCAGAGTTTTGAATTAGTCCTGACCGTAAAGAGCTGTAAGTCTTGTAAGGTAGTCATATCTGTCCTTAGCATTTTCAACAGCAGCATCAAAGAGAGCCTCTGCTCTTTCAGGATTCTGACGAGCAAGAGCGTTGTAACGAACCTCGCCCATGAGAAAGTTCTTGTATTCCTCAGTATTAGGAGCCTTAGAATCAAGGCTGAACGGATTCTTGCCTTCCTTCTTAAGAGCAGGATTGTATCTGTAAAGGTGCCAGTAACCAGCCTCAACAGCCTTCTTTTCTTCTGCCTGAGCAGTTGCCATACCTGTCTTGATACCATGGTTGATACATGGAGCGTAAGCAATGATGATTGACGGACCGTCATAAGCCTCAGCCTCAGCAAATGCCTTGATACACTGATTCATGTTAGCACCCATAGCAACGTGAGCAACGTAAACGTAGCCATAGCTCATAGCGATGCCTGAAAGGTCCTTCTTCTTAACAACCTTACCTGCTGCAGCGAACTGAGCAATAGCACCTGTAGGAGTTGACTTAGAAGCCTGACCGCCTGTATTTGAGTAAACCTCTGTATCGAATACGAGAACGTTTACATTCTTGCCTGAAGCGAGAACGTGGTCAAGACCGCCGAAACCGATATCATAAGCCCAGCCGTCACCGCCGAAGATCCACTGTGACTTCTTGCGGAGGTAATCCTTTTCAGCAAGAATAGCCTTAGCATCATCGCAGCCGCAAGCTTCAAGAGCAGCAACGAGGTTTTCTGTAGCAGCCTTATTAGCGTTACCATCATTGTATGTGTCGAGGTATTCAGCAATTGCAGACTTAACCTCAGGCTTTTCAGCCTTTTCAGCAAGAGCCTTAACCTTAGAAAGAACTCTGTTTCTGAGTGTTTCAGTTGCAAGGAACATACCGTAACCGAACTCAGCGTTATCCTCGAAGAGTGAGTTGGACCATGCAGGACCCTGACCCTTCTTGTTAAATGTATATGGAGTTGAAGGAGCTGAACCACCCCAGATTGATGAACAGCCTGTTGCGTTGGCAATGTACATTCTGTCACCAAAGAGCTGTGTTACGAGCTTAGCATATGGAGTTTCACCACAGCCTGCACAAGCACCTGAGAATTCAAGCATTGGCTGTCTGAACTGTGAGCCCTTAACTGTTGTTGGAGCAAACTTAGCTGCAACCTCAGGCTTTTCGTCAATTGTAACACCGTAGTTGAATACCTTCTGCTGTTCCATCTGTGAAGCGATAGGCTTCATAACGAGAGCCTTTTCCTTTGCAGGACATACGTTAGCACAAACACCGCATCCTGTACAGTCAAGAGTTGAAACAGTCATCATGAATTTAAGTCCGCCAACAGCAGGCTTGAAGTCCATAATCTTAGCGTCAGCAGGAGCTGCAGCAGCTTCAGCCTCTGTAAGAGCAACAGGTCTGATTACAGCGTGTGGACATACATATGCACACTGGTTACACTGGATACAGTTTTCAGGAATCCACTCTGGAACGTCAACAGCAATGCCTCTCTTTTCAAAAGCAGCTGAACCCTGTGGGAATGTACCGTCAGCCATGTCAACGAATGTTGAAACAGGAAGTGTGTCACCCTTCTGAGCGTTGCATGGAATCTGAATGTTGTTTACATAGTCCTGAAGAGTCTTGTTTGAGTTAGTAACAGCAGCCATACCCATCTGAGTATCTTCTGCGTTCTTCCATGATTCAGGAACTTCAATCTTAACGATGTTCTGGTGACCTGCATCAATAGCATTCCAGTTCTTTTCAACAACGTCCTGACCCTTCTTGCTGTAAGAAGCTTCAGCAGCAGCCTTCATGTACTTGAGAGCGTCCTCGAAAGGAATGATGTTTGCAAGCTTAAAGAATGCAGACTGGAGAATTGTGTTGATTCTTGTTCCCATGCCTGTTTCCTTACCAAGCTTTACACCGTTGATTGTGTAGAAATTAATGTTGTTCTGAGCAATATATCTCTTAACCTGACCAGGAAGATTCTTTTCAAGTCCTTCCATATCCCAGATTGTGTTAAGGAGGAATGTACCGCCCGGCTTGATGTCAGAAACCATATCATACTTGTCGATATAGCTCTGGTTGTGACAAGCTACGAAGTCAGCCATGTTGATGAGGTAAGTTGACTTAATAGGAGTCTTACCGAATCTGAGGTGTGAGATTGTAACACCGCCTGACTTCTTTGAGTCATATGCAAAATATGCCTGAGCATAGAGGTCTGTGTGGTCGCCGATGATCTTGATTGAGTTCTTGTTTGCACCTACTGTACCGTCTGAACCAAGACCCCAGAACTTACAAGCTGTTGTGCCTGCAGGAGCTGTATCAGGGTTAGCACCAAGCTCAAGTGAGAGATTTGTAACGTCATCATTGATGCCGATTGTAAATCTGTGCTTTGTTGTGTTGTTGAATACAGCAACGATCTGAGCAGGAGTTGTATCCTTTGAACCAAGACCGTAACGGCCTGTAAAGATCGGAACGTCATTGAACTTTGTACCCTTGAGAGCAGCAACAACGTCGAGGTAAAGAGGTTCGCCGAGTGAACCCGGTTCCTTTGTTCTGTCAAGAACAGAAATTCTCTTAACGCTGTCAGGAATAGCCTCGATGAGCTTTTCAGCAACGAAAGGTCTGTAAAGTCTAACCTTAACAAGACCGTACTTGCCGCCGTTTGCGTTGAGGTAGTCGATTGTTTCTTCAATTGTATCATTAACTGAACCCATAGCAATGATGATGTGTTCAGCGTCAGCAGCACCATAGTAGTTGAAGAGCTTATAGTCAGTACCGATTTCAGCATTAACCTTGTTCATGTATTCTTCAACAACAGCAGGAAGTGCGTCATAGTACTTATTGCAAGCTTCACGAGCCTGGAAGAAGATGTCAGGGTTCTGAGCTGTACCACGGAGTACAGGGTGTTCAGGATTGAGAGCGTTGTCTCTGAATGCCTTTACAGCGTCCATGTCGATAAGCTTAGCAAGTGTTTCGTCGTCCCATGTTTCAATCTTCTGGATTTCGTGTGATGTACGGAAACCGTCGAAGAAGTGAAGGAAAGGAACTCTTCCCTTAATTGTAGAAAGGTGAGCAACAGCAGCGAGGTCCATAACTTCCTGTGGGTTAGATGAACAAAGCATTGCATAACCTGTCTGACGGCAAGCATAGATGTCTGAATGGTCGCCGAAGATATTAAGAGCGTGTGAAGATACACAACGAGCTGAAACGTGAATAACGTTAGGAACAAGCTCACCTGCGATCTTATACATATTCGGAATCATAAGGAGAAGACCCTGTGAAGCTGTATATGTAGTTGTAAGAGCACCTGCTGAAATTGAGCCGTGTACTGTACCTGCAGCACCTGCTTCTGACTGCATTTCAACAACAGTAACAGGATCGCCGAAAAGGTTCTTCTTATTCTTTGATGCCCACTGGTCAGTAACCTCAGCCATAACTGAAGATGGTGTAATTGGGTAAATAGCAGCTAAATCTGTAAATGGGTATGATGCCCAAGCAGCAGCATTATTACCGTCCATGGTTTTCATTTTTCTTGCCATTGGAATAGTCCTCCTAAAAAATTAATAGATTAGGGGTTATTGAGTCCGGAAACACTTGAGACAACACCGCAAAAAGAAATGAGAGCATTGCAGGGTTCTGCCTTGAACAGCAGTAGGTTATATACCGGAACACATATAACTTCACCTATAATCATAACACAAAACCCCTTTTTTGTAAATACCTTTTTCTCATTATTTATTGTTTTTTGACAAACTTTTCACAAATACAAATTTTTATTCTGTTTCTTTTTTATTTGTTTTTTGTTTTGGAATTTTTGGCAGAGCAGTGCAGCTTTTGCGGGGTATTTTCTTAAAGTTATAAAAACAAGCACCTGTCCGCATAAATTTCATGCAGACAGGTGCTGAATGTCTATTTTATTATCGCTTTATTAAGGCAAAAAGTCACAAAGCATGTTAAAGTACGTTGTGCTGTGTTGAATTGACTACATAATATTCCAGAACTCAAAAAGCCTGCCGAAAGAAAGCATATTACTGCGAATATCCTCAGGAATCTGCTTATAGAGATTTCCGTAATCCAAAACAAATTCATAAGTAAGGGCAAAATTGAGAATTGCAGAGAAAACAGCAGAAACAATAAGAAATTTATATAAAATATTTTTTACAGGCTGTGATGCTGAAGCATATCTTGTGAAAAGTATTGCAAATGCACCAAAAAGCATTTCCCATGCAAAGTCTACGGCGTATCTCGGAGTATATCCGTACTGCCATATCATTGCCATCTGAATTAACGGAATTATCAGACAGCCTGAAATGATAATTGCTGCGGCTAACTTTCTATTGCCGTTATCCTTTGATAATCTGTAAGCCTTCGGGCCTCCCAAAAAGCTGAGTACAGGGAATGCTCGGAATATCAGTCCTGCTGCACTGAAGCCTGCAAGGAAGTAGTAACCGTTTACAGAAAGTGAAACATAATTGCTTGTTAAGAATGGAAATTCACTTGAAAGCTTAGGGAGCGTGAACAAATAATTATAAACAGCAATCAAAACTAATGGTAAATGGAATTGAATATGCTGATAATCATAAATAGTCAATGTATACTCAATACCGAAGTCAAGAACAGAACCAAATCTGAGATAATTATAAATCATCTGAATTGAACCGATACACACATACGGAATAAGTGCCGCAAGCAAAAATGTAATAATCGGCTTTTTATTTGCACGATAAGTCTTTTCCTTTGATGTCCTGACGATTTTCTGCACACCTGCTGCAATGAACAGAAGTGATACAATGCAGTAAAGTGCAACCGCTGCTCTGCAAAGAACCGCAATTGAGAATAAGATAGTCGCAATGCAGATATTTACACGAGATATTTTTCCATTTCCGACAACTCCTGACCGCAGAAGAAAAAACATTCCTGCAATAAGGAAAGTAAATCCGCTGACCTGTGCAAGCTCATAGAAATTTCCGATAGTAACGCAATACCAGATAAAAGATGAAGCCTGAACGATTACCAATCCCGAAACAGCAATTCCGTTGGTGATTTTCGGGAACAGACGCTTTATAAATACATAATATGCTAAACTAAGGAATAGTATTCCAAGCATGCTGTATAAGAATGTTGCCCAAAGACTTGGAAAATAATCTCCTGTAATCAGGTGGTAAGGCAAAAACAGAGTTAAAACCGTACCTATTCCATAATATGAATAATATTTCCCGTCGTAAAGCAGGTGATCCCATGCTGCACCTACTCCTTTAGCAGAACGGAGTGAATTGTCATACGGATTTGATAAATCAAGCAGCTCCTTGCTTGGCTCATCCAGAAGATTGACCTGTCCTGCACTGAAAGCATCTACAAGCTCCTTGTTCATCTGATGTGTATCAGGATTATCAAAAAGCTCGAAAATACCGTCACCTCTGAGCAAAACAAGAAAACAGCAAAGTACAAGGCACAACGAAGTAACGGCAATTGTACTTATCTTAAAAGTATTTGGGGAATCCTGATAAGCCTTTTTCATTTTCGGACTTTTAACAAGAATTATTACAAATGAAACTATTATAAATAAGGTTACAACACGAATCCATGAGAATTGGAAAGGAATATGCTTGTTTATGTAAAGTGAAGAAAGTGTTAAAGAACCCTCGCTTGGAGCTCTTAAACTAAATTCAAGCTGACTTACTGTTCCCGAAAAGCTGCACGTAATATACTTGCTTAACTCATTGTTTTGGATGTAATTTAAATGTGCATCTCTGCGAAGTCCTGCCGCATTGGTTTCGTCTGAATAGGCAACGTCAATGGTACCGCTTGTATCGCCGTTTATATCAACATCTGCATAAATTGTATCGACCTCGCTGTTGACGGAATCAAAGGAAAGAGAGATTGATTCTCCCGCATTCAATGTAACGGTGTCTGAATAAAACGGTGCACCGTTCACTCTTGCTTTGGAAATTGATAACTGCTGTTCGCTCGGGGCAGACGGATAAGAAAGCCTGAATGTTCCGAAATTGCACACGAATACTTCCAGAAGCAAAATTAAAGCAGCTGCAATGCAAAGACTTCGTGAAAGTTGTGAAGTTTCTGCTTTGCCTGATGATGCAGTTTTGCTTTTCAAGTATAAATCAGGCAGACAAATAAGTGCATTGGCAATAAAAACGGCAAAAGCGGCATATCTCCAGTCATTTTGACTGACAAAAACCGCTGTAACGGATAACAAGCCGCTGAATGCAGCTGTATAAAGTCCTGCTTTATTTGGTTTATCGGATTTATTTTGCAATATTGCTGATGTAATTGATGCAATAATTGAAACTGCAAATAATATTACAGTTAAAAACATGTTTTCTCCCTGCTTTCCTTTGATTTTTAAAATAACAGTAAAATTTTTTATACAGCTTATTATACCCCATTCAGCTAAATGATGTCAATATTATTACATAAAAATATAAATGAGGAAACACATTTTTAGCATAATATTTACACATAACAGATTTATAATATATTAAAAGCAACACCGCATAAAGATTGCATGTCAGAAACGCAGATATATTTTTCGTCAGATTGCATAGAATTTTTGAAAGCATACTGTCGTATGGTGAGAAAATTGTGTGTAATATGACGAAAAATATACCTGCGTTTCTGCCGCACAAGCTTTGTGCGGCATTGTCTTAACAATAATTCTATTGACATAATCTTAACGATTTGCTATAATGTTATAAATACATTTTTAAGGCAGCACTGCACAAGGCACTTATGCGGTGACGTATTATAATGATAAAGGAGACATCGGTGGGAAGAAAAAGAGAAATCCCCATTCCGAGTATTATGAATAAAAAAGATCAGTATAAAAGATTAATTACCTTTGGTTCTGCTGTACTGCTTATGGTTATGCTTACAAGCATATTCGGTATAATGTGGTATGCTTACTACAGTCAGGCAATAGTCCTTCCGTTTTATCGCAGAGGCAACTGGGTACTTATAGGAATATACGCCGTTTTAATTTTGATTTTCTTCAAAGCGTACGGCGGCTTTAAAATAGGATACCTTAAACGGACGGATATGCTTTATTCGCAGATTTTGTCGCTTATATGCGTTAATACAATATCATATTTTATGATAAGTCTTATAGGACGTCATTTTATGGACGCTGTTCCTGTTCTGATTATGACAGCCGCCGATATGCTTACGATATGCCTGTGGACTTACCTTGCAGGTGAAATGTACTTTCTTATATATCCGCCAAGACGGCTGGTTATTCTCTACGGAAGTCATCAGGCAGCGTCGCTTGTGCTTAAAATGAGTTCACGAGTGGACAAGTATATGATTTGTGAATCGGTAAACATTAATGAGGAGTCTGAAAAAATCAAGGGGCTTCTTCTCAAATATGAGGGTGTTATTATTTGCGACATTCCTGCCGAAAGGCGAAATGACTACCTTAAATTCTGTTTTGAACATTCCATAAGAGCATATATTGCTCCGAAAATTTCAGATATAATCATAAGAGGAGCAGACGATATACGCCTTTTCGATACTCCCCTGCTTTTAAGCAGAAATTACGGACTAACCTTTGAACAGAGAATTTTGAAAAGAATTTTTGATATTTCACTTTCCGTCCCTGCATTGATTCTCGTATCTCCGTTCATGCTGGTTTCAGCCCTGATGATAAAGCTTTACGATAAAGGACCTGTATTTTACAAGCAGTGCCGACTTACTCAGAACGGCAAAAAGTTTGATGTTTATAAATTCAGAAGTATGATAGTGGACGCTGAAAAAAACGGCGTACCTCAGCTATGTACTGATGAGGACAGCAGAATCACACCTGTCGGCAGGATTTTGAGAAAGTACAGACTTGACGAACTGCCGCAGCTTTTGAATATAATAAAGGGCGATATGTCGCTTGTAGGGCCTCGTCCCGAACGTCCTGAGCTTACAGCCGAATATAAAAAGGAAATGCCTGAATTTGAATACAGATTAAAAGTCAAAGCAGGTCTTACGGGCTATGCACAGGTTACAGGAGTTTATGATACAACTCCTTACGACAAGCTTAAAATGGACCTCATGTATATTGAAAAATATTCAATGCGTATGGATTTGCAGATAATTTTAATGACATTTAAAATTATGCTTTTTCCAAGCAAAACAAATGCAGAATCCGAACTTATAATACCACAGGAGAAAAAACACGAAGGAAAGGAAAAAAGCAAATGAAAACCACAGCAGTAATTATGGCAGGCGGACGTGGTGAACGTTTTTGGCCTAAAAGCAGAAATTCATATCCTAAGCAGTTCCTCTCGCTCACAAAAGACGGAGAAACAATGATTCAGAAAACTGTCAGCAGGCTTCTTCCGCTTGTTGAAAAGCAGGACATCTACATTGTAACAAATGAATCATATATCAAGCTTGTAAAGGAACAGCTTCCCGATATTCCGGAGGAAAATATCCTTGCAGAGCCTTGTGCAAGAAATACAGCTCCATGTATCGCTCTTGCAGCAGCCGTTATAAACAGAAAGTATGATGATGCAGTAATGCTCGTACTCCCTTCAGACCACCTTATCGGCTATGAGGAGCTTTATCTCGGCACTCTCAAAAAGGCAATCGCAACCTGCATGGATGGTACTAACCTCGTTACAATAGGTATTACACCGACATATCCAGAAACAGGCTACGGCTATATAAATTTCAGCAATGAAACTTCAGATACAAGCCAGGACGCTTACAAAGTAGCAAGATTTGTTGAAAAGCCTGACATTGAAACTGCTAAGGACTACCTTGCTTCAGGAAAGTATCTCTGGAACAGCGGAATGTTCGTATGGAAGATTTCATCAATCAAGAGCAACCTTAAAGCATTTATGCCTGATATATATGAGGGTGCGGAGAAAATCGGCGAGGCTTACGGTACTCCTGTGTTCAATGACGTGCTTTGCAGAGAGTTTACAGCATTCAGAAGTGAGTCGGTTGACTTCGGAATTATGGAAAAAGCCGACAATATCTATACAATTCCCGGCAGCTTCGGCTGGGACGATGTAGGCAACTGGCTTGCAGTTGAACGCATCAACGAAACAGACAGCAATTCAAACTATATCGAGGGCAATGTAATTTCAATAGGCTCTGAAAGAAGTACGATTTGCGGCGGAAAAAGACTTATTGCAGCCGTAGGTCTTGAAGATCTGATAGTTGTGGATACAGATGACGCTGTTCTTATCTGTTCAAAAACAAATACTCAGGACGTTAAAAAGGTTATCGCACAGCTTAAAGAACAGGGCAGAACAGAGCTTGTATAAATTTGTTCAGAAGTGGTAATATTACCATTAACATAAAGACAGTTATTACATAATTATGTAAAGGCGATACCGCACAAAGCTTGTGCGGCAGAAACGTATATATTTTTCGTCAGGTTGCATATGATTTTTGAAAGCATAATGTCTTATGGTTAGAAAATTATGTGTAAGATGACGTGAAATTTGCAGGTTTATGACGTGCTTTGTGCGGTGTTGCCTAAAATCTGTCTGAAATATAAGGAGATAATAAAATGAAAAATGCACTTATCACAGGTATTACTGGTCAGGACGGTTCATATCTTGCAGAGCTTCTTCTTGAAAAGGGCTACAATGTATACGGTATCTGGAGAAGAAAAAGTACCGTTGACTACGGAAACATTGAGCATCTCAAAGACAAGGTAACTCTTATTTACGCTGATATGACAGACCCTATTTCACTTGCATCTGCAATGAGAATTTCACAGGCTGACGAGGTATACAACCTTGCTGCACAGTCATTTGTAGCAACAAGCTGGGATACACCTCTCGGTACTGCCGACATAGACGCTATCGGCGTTACAAATATGCTTGAGGCAATAAGAACAGTAAAGCCTTCATGCCGTTTCTATCAGGCATCTACATCAGAAATGTTCGGACTTGTTCAGGCAATTCCACAGTGTGAAACAACACCTTTCTATCCAAGAAGTCCATACGGTGTAGCAAAGCTTTACGGTCACTGGATAACAAAGAATTATCGTGAAAGCTACGATATGTATGCTTGTTCAGGTATTCTTTTCAATCACGAATCAGAAAGACGAGGACTTGAATTTGTTACAAGAAAGATAACAAATGCAGTAGCAAGAATAAAGCATGGCGTTCAGGAATATGTTGAGCTTGGAAATATGGATTCAAAGCGTGACTGGGGACATTCAAAGGACTATGTCAAGGCAATGTGGCTCATGCTCCAGCAGGACAAGCCTGATGACTATGTAATTGCAACAAATGAAACAAGAACTGTTCGTGAATTTGTTGAAACAGCATTCGGTCATGTCGGCATTGAGATTGAATGGAAGGGTACAGGCGTTGACGAAATTGGTATCGACAAGGCTACAGGCAAGACTGTTGTAAAGGTAAATCCTAAGTTCTTCCGTCCTGCTGAGGTTGATATTCTTCTCGGAAATCCTGAAAAGGCTGAAAAGGCTCTTGGCTGGCACAGAGAAATCTCATTTGCAGAGCTTGTTAAGAGAATGGTAGAAAACGATATGGCTCTTGTTGAAAAGGAAATCAAAATTCAGAAGGCTGTTGGTTTATACGGAGATTTTGAGATGTTTAATAGTGATAATGAATTGAAGAAACTATTTGAAGATTGGTTAATCGAAAAAGAATACAAACAATTTACTCCAAGTGGAAATCCCAGTACTGTATATGATTATTTAAAACGAGTTGATAAAGTTTGTGAATGGGAAAATATCACATTGGCTGAATTGTTTGAAAAGATATCTGAAATTCGTTCTTTATATGATTATAATGGTCCGAAAAAAGAACTTGGGGCAAAATCAAATAATTCATATATTTGTGCATTAAGACGTTTTGAAGAATTCAAGGCAAGTAGAATATAAAGTATAATATTGTTCAAGGGCGAACTACGTTCGCCCATTGCATTTATTTGAACTTGTTCTCAACGAAAGGAAGAATTAAATGAATATAGCATTTGATGCAATACCGCTTATAAGTGACAGAATAACAGGAATAGGCTGGTGTGAGGCAGGACAGACAATGGCAATGGCACGTCTGCACCCCGAAAACAAATATACATTTAACTTCTTTTCCAGAAAAGATGACCATATCAAGCTTGAACGCATAAAGCCCTTTGCAAATGATAATATAGACGTTAAGCTTGTGCATGGTTCAGGTTTTATATACCGCACCGTTTCGACCTTTATCCCCGTTCCGTATCACCGATATTTCGGGAAAAATGACAATATAACTCACTTTTTCAATTATATAGTACCGCCGGGAGTAAGCGGAAGAACTGTTGTAACAGTACATGATATGGTATACAAGGCATTTCCCGAAACAGTCAGGGCAAGAACAAAATATATGCTTGACATGGGGCTGAAAAGCTCCATGAAGCGTGCCGACCTTATCGTTACAGATTCTGAATTTTCAAAATCAGAAATACTTAAATATTTTCCTAAGCATGAAAGCAAAATAAGGGTTGTTCCATGCGGTGTGGACTTGGAAAAGTTCAGTCCATGCAGGGATAATGAAAAAATAACTGCGGTAAAGAAAAATCTTGAGATCGAGGGCGAATATTTCCTGTATCTCGGAACTATCGAGCCGAGAAAGAACCTTGAACGCTTGATTCAGGCTTACGGAATTTTTGCAGGCAGATGCTCCGATGCACCAAAGCTGGTGCTTGCAGGCGGAAAAGGCTGGCTCTATGACAGCATTTTTGCAAAGGTAAATGAACTGAAGCTTGAGGACAGGGTTATTTTCACAAAATATGTTCCCTCAGAGGATATGAACGCACTTATGTGCGGTGCATTGGCATTTGTATTTCCGTCCATATACGAAGGATTCGGTATGCCGCCGCTGGAGGCTATGGCTTGCGGAGTACCTGTGCTTGCCTCAAATGCGGCGTCACTTCCAGAGGTCACAGGTGACTGCGGAGTAATTGTTGACCCGTATTCAGCAGAAGCAATTGCAGACGGCATGGAACGTCTTTACAGTGACAGCAGTCTGAGACAGCAGCTCAGCGAGCAGGGAATTGAGCGTGCAAAAGGCTTTACATGGGATAAATCTGCCGAAATACTCTATAATGTTTACAAGGAGCTTTCCTGATGAATAAAAAACTGCGTATTTTAGAGGTCAACAAAGCATATTATCCTCATGTGGGAGGAATAGAAAGCCTTGTAAAACAGTATGCCGAGGGTTTTAAGGACATAGCAGATGTTAAGGTGCTTGTCTGTCGTGAGGACAGAGGAAAAGGCTTTTCCGAGGAAATAAACGGAGTAAAGGTTATAAGGGCAGGAAGTTTAGGCACATATTTTTCATGTCCGCTGTCAATTGCGTTTGTGCGGAAGTTCAGACAAATGGCAAAAAAAGCAGACGTGGTACATATAAACGTACCGTTTCCGCTTGCTGATGCGGCTTGTCTTTTATCAGGATATAAGGGCAGAGTTGTTGTATCGTGGCACAGTGACGTTGTAAAGCAGAAAAAACTGCTTTTCTTCTATAAGCCGATAATGATGAGGTTTCTGAAACGTGCAGACGTTATTCTTGCCGCTACAGAGGGACATATAAAAAGCTCCCCATACATTTCCAAATTCAAGGAAAAGTGCAGGATAATACCTTACGGAATAGACATACAGAAGTATCTTGAAGCAGAAAAACGTCCTCTGCTTACAGAAAAGCTGAACAATAAAAATGCAGTAAAGGTCTTTTTTACTGGCAGACTTGTTTACTATAAGGGCGTTGACGTTCTTCTTAAAGCGTTCAGAAAGGTGAAAAACTGTGAACTTTTTATTGCGGGAACAGGAGTGCTTGAAAATGACCTTAAAGTCTATGCAAAAAAGCATGGAATGGAAAAAAGCGTGCATTTTCTTGGCTTTTTACCTGATAATGAGCTGAAATCAGCATTTAATGACTGTGATATATTTGTACTGCCGTCTGTTGCAAACAGCGAGGCATTTGCAATAGTCCAGCTTGAAGCAATGGTTTATTCAAAGCCCGTTATAAATACATCTCTGCCAACGGGAGTACCGTATGTGAGCAAGGACGGCGAAAGCGGCATTACGGTCAAGCCGAATAATGCTGATGAGCTTGCAGATGCGATAAACAAGCTTGCAGAAAATCCAGAATTAAGAGAGCGTTTCGGGAAAGAGGGCTATAACAGAGTATGCAGATATTTCAGCAATTCCGATATTCTGGGTAGAATATATAATGTATTATCAGAGGAAAGGAGCATTATATGAAAGCATTGATTATAGGCGGCGCAGGTTTTGTAGGAGGGTATCTCTCCGAAAGACTTATTTCATCGGGTAATGAGGTTCATGTAACGTGCCTGCCAAATGAAAAAACGTCTGAAAATGGAAGTATTCCACACATTCTGAACATACTTGAAAAGGACTCTGTAACTGACCTTATACGAACCGTTAAGCCTGACTGCATTTTTCATCTTGCGGCACAAAGCTCGGTAGCGTTATCGTGGAAAAATCCGCAGCTTACGGTTGATGTCAATATAAAGGGAACTTTAAATGTGCTTGACGCTCTGCGTGAATCAGGACTTGAAAAAACAAGAATACTGCTTATAGGTTCAGGAGAGGAATACGGTTATATAAGAAAGAATGCTTGTCCGATAAATGAAGAAGAACCGCTTAATCCGGGCAATATTTATGCGGCAACAAAAGCCTGCCAGTCAATGATAGGTTCGGTTTATGCAAGGGCATACGGCATGGACATTGTAATGATAAGGGCGTTTAATCACATAGGACCTGCACAGCTTCCGCAGTTTGTAGTTGCAGACTTCTGCAAGCAGGCTTCCGATATTGAAAAAGGACTGCATAAACCTGAAATAATGGTAGGAAATCTCTCGGCAAAGCGTGATTTTACAGACGTTCGTGACGTAGTAAGGGCATATGAAATGCTGTCTCAAAAGGGAAAAAGCGGGCAGATTTACAATATAGGAAGCGGAAAGGCAATTGCAGTAGAGGATATATTAAGGCTTATTCTTGAAAAGGCAAATACTGAAATCAAGGTAACTGTGGACGAAAAAAGGCTCAGACCTGTTGATGTGCCTGTCATAGAGGCTGATATAAGCCGAATTCATGCGGATACGGGCTGGGAGCCTGAAATACCGCTTGAAAAGACAATAGAAGATACATTGAATTATTGGAGAAATATCTGAGGCAGTACAGGAAATGTGAAACACTGCCATAAGGGTTTGTATTGTTCGGAAAGGAGAATAATTATGTCTGATTTAAAGCTGACAGCAGAAAAAACAATGACTTTCATGGATAGTGAAGACAGAAAGGGCGTTTTTAAGACTCCGAAACGTCTGGAGAGCTTTGGAGAAGCTCAGAATGAATACAATAAGCTTGTTATGGAAAACATTAACGATATGAAAAAGCGTATATGTCACCTTGAAGATGAACAGGAGCTTAGCATAGAGCGTTTCAAACGCTGTGCATCGGAGCTACAGTCATTCAAGGCAGAGCTTGACAGACTTAAATTAACCTCAAAACTGAACACAAATGCAATTGACAGGCTGAATAAAGCAATACAAATCGCAAACGGAGAGGAATAATTTTATTTATAAAATTATTTCGGTTTGTCAAGAGCTAATAAAGCAAGGGAACGCCCTCTCTTGCAGGGCGTTCCCTCTTAAAAACAGTCTGCACGACTGTTTTTAATTCACCCTTTGCGGAGCGCTTAAAGGCAATAGTGGGACTCTGTCCCACACCCTGCAAGGGCTTTCAGCCCTTGACCTGACCAAAGGGTTAGCAAACCCTTTGGAAACCCATTATTAACTAATTATGCTCTATAATCACTCAGGAATAATTTTACTCATAAAATTATTTTATTTCTTGTTGACATTTAATTCAATAAAAGATATAATTAAGGCAACGCCGCACAAGCTTTATGCGGTATTGCCTTAATGTAATTCGGCAGTCGCTTGCCGTAAAAGCGAAACTGTGTCAACGGCACAGAGAGAGGATAAGACAATGAAAAAACAAATTATTTCAGTCATTACCGCAGTTTGTATGAGTGCAGTATCAATTTTCCCCGTATTCTCCGCAAATGCTGCTGACAAAAATGAAAATCTGCTTATTCTTGGTGACAGTATCTCAACCGGCTATAATGTCGGTGCTTACGTTGCACATAATTATGGCGAAATAGTCGGGGATTACTACGGCTGGAATGTTACAAACAAGGCTGTAAACGGAATTACATCAGAAAAGCTTATTGAGCTTATTGATACAAAGGATTATCAGACTGCTGTTATTGAGGCTGATACAATTGTTGTTTCAATCGGCGGAAATGACTTGATTCAGGCTGCCATGGGTGTTGTAAAGGAAAAATATCCTGAAAACTTTAATATTTCAGATCCATACGGCTCATTGCTGGCAATTCTTAATCAGATACAGACAAGCGGAAATATGATGAACGAAGCCACTGCTCTTGTTGCAGATATGGACACTGCACTTCAAAACGAAGTAAGCGGCACAGGCGGAACAAATACAACAGTTCCTGAAATCAGCAAAAAGCTCCATGACTTGAATCCTGACGCTGAAATCGTTTTCCAGACACTCTATAACCCATGCATAATGAGCGAAACTGTACTTAATGCATATCTCTCAAAATATTCAAGTGATTATAAAAATGCGTATACTATTATCAGAAATATGATGAGAAAAAATATCAGAAAGTTTAATGAAACATCAATCGGCAAAATTGACGGAATAAAAATTGCTGACGTTTATGACGCTTTCTCCGAGGATAATACGTCAACAGATACTTCAAGGGATAAGTATGGCTATTCACATATCTATACAAACCTTTTTACAGCCGAAAATCGTGACTTTCACCCTAATCAGGCAGGTCATGCAGTTATAGCCGCAGAGGTAATCAATGCAATCGGTAAGGCTGACGGAGTAAGCAGCGGTATTCTTTATGATTTGTATTCAAATCTTTCCTCACTTCTGCCTCAGGAGGGCAATGACAGTATTAAGGCTTTATTGAGTGAAAAGCAGATTGAGTATAAAAAGGGTGACGTTACAGGCGATAAGGTTATCAATGCAATAGATGCAGCAGAGGTTCTCACCTACTATGCTTATATGCAGACAAGCGGTAGCAGTGCGTATTTCAATGACGGTCAGAAGGCTGCCGCAGACGTAAATGATGACGGCGTTATTGATGCAATTGACGCTTCTGTAATTCTCAGCCACTACGCTTCAATCCAGACAGGCGGCCCGGGAGTTATAAAGTAAAATGCAATACCGCAAAATCTTTGTGCGGTGTTAGCTGAAAAGTAATTTACGGCATTATATGAAATTTTTGTAGTGCTGTCTTGAATTTTTAAGGCAAAAGGAGCTTGCTTGATATAATGTACACTGTATTTTTGGCTATACCATGTTATAATGAACAGGAGGTTCTGCCTGAAACCTCAAAACAGCTCAGGGAGAAAATGAACTCACTTATAAACAGCGGAAAAATCTCTGATAAAAGCAGAATAGTCTTTATAAATGACGGTTCAGCAGATAATACATGGCAGATAATCTCAGAGCTTCACAGCAGTGACAAAATTTTTCAGGGAATCAAGCTTTCAAGAAATAAGGGACATCAAAATGCACTTCTTGCCGGACTGATGACCTTGCGTGATAAGTGTGATGCCGTTATTTCTCTGGACGCTGATTTGCAGGACGATATAAATGCAATAGATGAAATGATTGAAAAGTTCATAAACGGCTGTGATATAGTGTATGGTGTACGAAGTGCAAGAAAGACAGATACATTTTTCAAAAAGACAACAGCCGAGGGATTTTATAAAATCATGTCGGCAATGGGTGTTGAAACGGTGTATAATCACGCTGATTACCGTTTGATGAGCCGCAGAGCGTTGGAGGGACTGAGTCAGTACAAGGAGGTAAACCTCTTTTTGCGTGGGATAGTTCCTATGGTAGGGTATAAAACAGATGTGGTCTATTATGAACGTCACGAGAGGTTTGCAGGAGAATCAAAGTATCCGCTGAAAAAGATGCTTTCATTTGCTATGGAGGGTATAACATCGCTTTCGGTTAAGCCGATAAGAATGATAACTTCTCTGGGTGTAATAATTTTTGCGGTAAGCATAATTATGCTGATATATTTTCTTGTACGTCATTTTATGGGAGCGACTGTTCTTGGCTGGACGTCACTTGCTGTATCGGTATGGGCAATAGGCGGACTTCAGCTTCTAGCAATCGGGGTAATAGGAGAATATATAGGCAAGATATATCTTGAAACGAAAGGACGTCCGAGGTATATTATTGAAACATATCTTGATGACGAGAAATAAATTACAGGTGAAAGATGGGTTTCCAAAGGGTTGATAACCCTTTGGTCAGGTCAAGGGCTGAAAGCCCTTTGCAGGGTGTGGGATAGCGTCCCACGGACAGCCGCAGGGCGCTCTGCAAAGGGTGAATTAAAAAACAGTCCTGTGTACTGTTTTTTAAGAGGGAACGCTCTGCAAGAGAGAGCGTTCCCTTATTCTATTCTTCTTAAATAATTAACCGCTAAATGCAATATATCTGAATGTAAAAATATTGCAAAGGACTTGACAGAAAATATAACTGCCAAATACAATTATGTGAATGTAAAAGGGGCAGCCTTCACTTGTAAGGCATGCCCC
>ULWQ01052807.1_pt1 | contig 20505 bp, 13 predicted proteins | sample 1960491 | NCBI WGS metagenome assembly ULWQ01 (sample SAMEA4835816, study PRJEB28245) | human gut metagenome | biome: gut microbiome; material: fecal sample | place: Denmark | collected 2008
TTTCGCTTTGGTTTATGAATCAGGTTTATCCGTTCCATCACACTGCGAACGGTTGCTTCGCATGGGATTTTGATGCCGTAAATTTGGTATAGAAAAATCTCCTTGACTAGAATAAAACATCGCTCCTCATTGCTGAAAAGCGATGTATGATATTCAATTTTCGACTTGCAATATCTCAAAAAATTTTTGAAAAAACTTTCGGTTATCGGAATATAATTATTTTAAAGCAGTTTTACTGCTCATTCAAATATTGCTTAAATGTATTTTTACCTCCGATTGAAACATATGAATAATAGCTCAAAATGTATGAAGCATCAATAGAATCTATAATGGTATCGCCATTTACATCGGCAGCAGCCTTCTGTTCGTCAGTTGTAAATGTAGAAGGCTGATTAGTAGAAATAGCTGCATATTCAGTAAGTGCTAATGATGCGTCAATAGCATCAATAACTTTATCTCCATTTATATCACCTAGAACAACTCCAGGAATAAATGTACTTGCGTCAACAAATCTAAAACCATTTTCATTAGCATAAGTTTCAGCTGTCGTACCTGGTGTACCGACAATTTCAAATCCATTAACTGCTTTGTTTTTCAAATAACCAAATGCTTTTTTGCCAATTGTATCAACTGAATCCGGAATTACAGCATATTCAAGTGAAGTGTTTGCAAATGCATTATCTTCAACAAGATTAAGTGTATAATTTTCACTGTTCTTAAGATAAAGTTCCTTTAAGTTTGAACAATCTGAAAAAGCACTGCTTCCTATTTTATTTGCACTGATTTCAGCTTTAGTCATATTTGCACATTTTATAAATGCAGATGCGGCAATAGTATCAGCTTCAAGATTAACTGATTCAAGCTCCAAGCATGAATCAAAAGCTTTGCTTGCAATATCATTTACTGATTTAAGTTCAAGATTTTTAATTCCTGTACCAGCCATTGAAGAAGCTGCAAAAGATTTTATATTTTCAAGATTGATTGATGAAAGATTTGTACAGCCTGAAAATGCATTTTGAGGTATACTTGTTATATTTTCAGAAAGAGTAACTGAACCAAGTGCTAAACAATTTTTAAACATACTTTGTGTAAGTGCATATACATTTGCTGTAGATATAGAACTACATCCTGAATACTGTGAATCACCCACAAATGTTGTTGAACCGTTTGCATAGGTTTTGGTAAGAGCAGAGCAATTTGCAAAAGCTTCGCCTGCGATTGAGTTTAGATAACTCATTTCTTTAATTGACTTAAGCTTTGTACAGTTTTTAAATGCAGCTTTCTTTACATTTTTGGCATTTGGCAATGTCAAATCATCAAGTTCTGTACAATTCAAAAACATACTTTCAGGAATTTCACTGCCTGTATATTTACAGCTTGTAAGTACAGGACACTTTGAAAACAGCTCACTGCCGACTGAATATTCAATCCCGTCAGGAATTATTATGTCAACCTTTGTTAAATTCTCACAATTAGAAAATGCTTTGCTGCCCAATACAACAGTATTACCTACAGTTCCTTTAATATAAAGTGAAGTAATACCCGAACCTGAAAAAGCAGATGCATCAATAGTTGAAGCTGTGCTGTTTACCTTTTGCTTTAAGTTTTTACAATTTGCAAAACAACTCTCACCATAGTCTGTGGCAATTATATCACCATTGCAGATTGATTCAAGTTCATAGCAACTGTTAAAAGCATTCTTTTCTATAACAATTACATTAGGGAATGTAACATTTTTCAAAACTTTACAATTTTGGAATGCACTTTCACCAATATAGTTAATTGTTGAAAAATCAGTGTTTTTTAAATCCGTAAGAGATGAACAGCCATAGAAAATATGCGTTGGTAAAGATGTGTAACCTTTTATTCCGATATATGCTGATGTTAATGAAGAACAGCCATAGAATGTTCCTGAACCCCATGAATGCGGTGATTCAACTGAAGCAGTTTTCAAACCTGTACAATTTTTAAATACATAATAACCAAGTGCAGGCTTAGTGTCTTTTGAAAAATCAGGTGTGCCTGTTATTTTCGTATCATCATAATACATATAATCGCCTGTTACCATAAGATCAATATTGGTAAGAGCTGTGCATCCTTCAAATGCATTGCTTTTAAGAATACCGCATTCTTTAAAAGGCAGCTCTCTCAGACTGCTGCATTTTGCAAAAGCAGTCTGACCTATTATAGCTGCATAGCCATACATTGTAACTTCTTGAAGATTTGTACAGGAATTGAAAGCACTTTTTCCAATTATATTGACATTTTCCCCAAGTTCAATTTGTGTCAGAGAAGTACAGTTAGCGAAGGTTTCAATAGGTACAGTAGTCATTGAATAAGGCAATGAAACTTTTTTAAGCTTACTACAGCCTTTGAATACACCTTCGTCCATTACCATATTATCAGGGAAAGAAGGAGCGTTAACAAGGCTGGTGCAATTCATAAATGCATTTTTACCTAATGATAATATGCTGTTATTTAAAGTGATATCAGTAAGGGTTGAACATCCATAGAATGCTTTATCACCAATCTTACTTACACCATTGCCGATTGAAACAGCTGATAATGCAGTGCATCCGCTGAAAGCTTCAGTATCAATTTGGGTTGTATTATCCGGAAGTATTGCTTTTGCAAGCTGTTTACAATTTGCAAATGCTTTTTTAGAAATTATAACATCTTCTGATGATGCAGGCAAAATGTAATCTGTAAGTACAGTGTTGGCAAATGCCGATTCACCAATATTTTTTACCATTTTCGGATAAGAGAATTCAACTTTTGAAACAACGGTATTTTCACAAAAACTTGCAGGAATGTTTAAAACCTTGTTTTTAAATATAAGAGTTTTAAGTCCTGAACCTTTAAATACACCTTTGCCCATGTATCTTACGCTTTCAGGAATAGTTTCTTCAGTGATATACGGACAGCCTGAAAAAGCACTGTCACCAATATATTCTATTCCGTCAAGGTCTACTGATTTTATGTATATTTGATTACTGAATGTACTTGCTGCAATTGCAAGAACCTTAGACTCGTCTTTCAGAACAATATTTTTTGAATTAAGTAATTCCATTATATCGTCAGGAACATAAACATAACTACATGCCTTTACATCAATTTCATGCTGATCTGAAAAATACGTCAAGCCAATCACATATTCATTAAGGTCGGTAACTGTTTTGTTGGTTTCAACATCCTTGTGAGTAGCCTTAATATTCATAATACTGTATTTGTAACTGCTGCCTACAGTCCATTCAGTTCCCGAAACTTTTGACATAGAGTAACTGTAATAAGATGTGTCCGCATAATCCTCATCAAAATTATATACCTTAGCTTCCTCCTCGCCCTCAGCATAAGCATTAATTGAGTAAGATTTAACAGAATATGAATTTTTGTTAAAGTTTGGAGCAATACCGAGTGCGTTTACAGTACAGATAATTGCAATTGCACCGGCAATGGCTTTTTTGTACATTTTTATTCCCCCTGTTGTTGTTTAAAAAATATAGAAATATAATTTTTACGGTAAAATTTTAACAGAAAGTTGTTATGTCATATTATTTTACTCTATAAAAATTAAATATATTATATCATACATTTAGCATGTAGTCAAGGTAAATATTAAAATAAAAACCAATATTTTCCGACTTACCCCCATTCATTGACGTTTGAACACTTATTTGTAAAGATATTGTATATTTTTATTGCAAAAATAAAAATATTGTAGTATAATACTAAAGGGTATAATTAATAAATCGGAGGTAATTATTATTTATGTGCGGCTTTGTCGGTTTTATTAACAGAATAGATAATTCTAACGTAGTTTTGGAAAAAATGATGGACAGAATCAAACATAGAGGTCCTGATGCAGAGGGAAGTTATATTGATTCCAATATTGCATTAGGACATCGCAGACTCAGTATTATTGACGTAAGCTCTCAGGGCGACCAGCCGATTTATAATGAAGATTCATCAATGGTTCTTGTCTTTAATGGTGAAATATATAATTATAAAAAAATAAGAGAAAAACTCGTTGAAGCAGGTCATGTCTTTAAAACCAACACCGATTCTGAGGTTCTTATTCATGGATATGAGGAATATGGAGTAAATTTACTTAATATGCTCAGAGGAATGTTTTCCTTTATAATTTGGGATAAAAATAAAAAGGAACTTTTTGGTGCAAGGGATTTTTTCGGTATAAAGCCTATGTATTATGCTGAAATGAATGGTACTTTTATGTTTGGTTCAGAAATAAAAAGCTTTCTGGAGCATCCTCATTTTAAAAAGGAGTTGAATCTCAATACTCTGGAAAATTATCTGACATTTCAGTATTCTCCTACCTCTGAAACATTTTTCAAAAATGTAAATAAGCTTTTGCCTGCACATTACTTTATATACAATAACGGAAAACTTGAAATAAAAAAATATTGGGATGTTCATTTCAATGCTGACGAAAAAACTGACCTTAACACCTGGGTAAATGAAATCTCAGACGTTTTTCATAATTCAGTCGATGCACATAAAATTGCTGACGTTGAAGTGGGTTCATTTCTTTCAAGCGGAGTTGATTCAAGCTATGTTGCTGCTATTGCAAATGTAGACAAAACATTTACAGTCGGATTTGGCAATGACGAAAAATACAATGAAATCGGCTGGGCAAAGAATTTTTCAAAAGCAATCGGCAAAGAAAATACAAGCAAAGTTATTTCAGCCGAAGAATACTGGGGCAGTCTTTCTAAAATACAGTATCACATGGACGAACCCCTTGCTGACCCATCGGCTGTTGCTCTCTATTTTGTCTGCAATTTAGCGTCAGAAAAACTGAAGGTCGTACTTTCAGGAGAGGGTGCGGACGAAATTTTCGGAGGATACAATGTTTACAGTGAACCTGACGGGACTGCCTATGACCGTCTGCCAAAGGGAGTTAAGAAATGTATTGGTTCGATTGCCCAAAAACTGCCTGCAAAAAGAGGTGTTAATTTCTTTGTAAGAAAAGGAAAAGACCTTGAAGAACGATTTATCGGCAATGCATACATGTTCACTCCTGCTGAAAGAAAAGCCCTTTTGAGGGTAAAAACTAATGCACCTTTACCACAGGATATTACTAAACCTTATTATGATAACGTAAAGAATAAAGATGACGTAACAAAAATGCAGTATCTTGATTTGCATTTGTGGATGGCTGGAGATATTCTTCTTAAAGCAGATAAAATGAGTATGGCTAACTCACTTGAGCTGAGAGTTCCTTTTCTTGATAAAGAAGTTATGTCATTGGCAGAAAGAATACCTCTCAGATATCGTGTAACTCATAAGGAGTATACAGATGAACATACAAAATATATAACAAAATATGTAATGAGATTGGCTGCAAAAAAGGATACACCTAAGCAAACCTCCAAAACTGCGGCAAAGAAAAAACTTGGATTTCCTGTACCAATCAGAGTATGGCTCAAGGAGGAAAAGTACTATAATACAGTTAAAAGCTATTTTCAAAGTGATATTTCCAAAAAGCTGTTTAATACTGATATGATTATAAAGCTGCTTGATGATCACAGGAACGGGAAAGCTGACAACAGCAGAAAAATATGGACTGTTTTTACCTTTCTCGTATGGTATAATGTATATTTTGAAAACAACGGGAAATTTGCATAAATGGGGAGATTAATATGGCAAGTATAGTGACATACAAATATATAAAACAAAGTCCTGATATAATGGAATATATCAGAAGAGCTGACAAAGCACTGGAAGCACAGGGGTTTACAGAACATTCATTTGCTCATGTTGAAAAGGTAGCTCAGACTGCCAGCATGATACTTACTGAGCTGGGATATGATGAACGTACTGTCGAGCTTACAAGAATTGCAGGCATTATGCATGATATCGGCAACGTAATAAACCGAATTGACCATGCACAAAGCGGAGCCGTTATGGCATTCAGACTGCTTGACAACTTAAGTATGCCTGCTAATGAAATATGCTCTATTATTTCAGCAATCGGAAATCATGATGAAGGGACAGGTCAGCCTCTTGACCCGATTTCAGCCGCACTTATCATTGCGGACAAAACAGATGTAAGAAGAAGCAGAGTCAGAAATACTGATTTGCTTACTTTCGATATTCATGACAGAGTTAACTATGCAGTTGAAAAGTCCGAAATACACTTCAATGAAAGTAAAACCTCTATCATTCTTGAACTGCAGATTGATACCGATATTTCTTCTGTTCTGGAATATTTTGAAATATTCCTGCAAAGAATGCTTCTTTGTAAAAAAGCATCATTATATCTTGGATTAAGATTTGAAATGATAGTAAATGGTGCAAGTGTACTTTAGGCAGTATTGCTTTTGGAATTTCTGTATGTATAAGAATCAGGAGGATAAAAAATGTATTCAAATTATCAGCATTTAATCGACTTGAGTGATTATCCGGTTAACTGGTGGAAGGGCATTATTGAGCTTGGAGAGGATATAAAGAAAAATCCTGAAAAATACGCTCATGAGTGCAACGGAAAAATAATGGCAACCCTTTTCTATGAACCCTCAACAAGAACACAGATGTCCTTTCAGACTGCAATGCTTCGTCTTGGAGGACAGCTTATCGGTTTTGACAATCCTGCAACGTCATCAGTTTCCAAGGGTGAAAATTTAAAGGATACCACTAAAATAGTGAGCAGCTATGCTGATATTCTTGTGATGCGTCACCCAATAGCAGGTTCAGCAAAAGCAGCTGCACTATCAGCAGATTGTCCCGTTATTAATGCAGGTGACGGCGGACATCTTCATCCTACTCAGACTCTAACAGATCTGCTTACATTAAAAATTGAAAAGGGCAAACTTGATAATCTCACTCTTGGTTTATGTGGAGATTTGATTAACGGAAGAACAGTTCACTCACTTTGCAAGGCTATGAGCTGCTTTAAAAATAATAAATTCATCCTCATATCAACACCTGAATTAAAACTTCCATTCTACATAAAAGATATAATTACTGCCAATGGCAGTAATTTTGAAGAAGCATCTTCAATTGAGGATGTAATAAATAGACTTGATGTTCTTTACATGACAAGAATTCAAAGAGAACGCTTTGCTGATGAAAAAGAATATCTTGCTCAGAAAGACATTTATATACTTGATCATAAAAAAATGCTTAAAGCTAAAAAGGATCTTGTTGTACTTCACCCTCTCCCAAGAGTAGATGAAATAGCAAAAGAGGTTGATGACGATCCGAGAGCTTTATATTTCAATCAGGCAAAATATGGTGTATTTGTAAGAATGGCACTGATAATGACAATGCTGAAAAATCAAGCTCCTTCAGAACTTTTAAAGGGAAAAACTTATAACGGCATAAGATGCAATAATCCAAAATGCATTACAAACAGTGAAAAATACTTACCAAGCAGTTTTACGGGGTCAAGAGATAATACACTCATTGAATGCGAATATTGTGATGAACGTATGCTTATATAATCGAGTATGAGGAGTTTTTCATAACTCAAGACAGTTTATACAAAGAATAATTTTATCTCAGTCACTCCAGCAACTAATTCAGATTTGTCCAAAAGCCCTGATTTCAAGCAAGAAATCAGGGCTTTTGATAATCTGTGTGTATATGGTATATATGTACGCCAATTTACTTATGTTGATGATGTTATAGACTACTCAAATTCATGTTCAGGCATCTCTATGTAACTGCTTGTAGTAATAACATCTTCTGTTTTGAATTCTATGATCTCAATATGAGCTTGTTCATACTTTTCTTTCACTTTATTCACCTCTTTTAACCGTTGTAAGCTTTTGCAGCTTGATTATATTCATACATTGCATTTATCAGGTTTATGAGATTCTGATTGTCAGCATATGATTCTGCATTATCAAGAATATTCTTCATATATGAAAATGCATTGTATCAAAATACTGAGGACAAATGTTTTTAAGATATACATAGCAGTAACCGCCTGATTTTACAGGTTCAATTGCAATACCGTCACACTTGAATGTATAATCCTCAATATTTTCACCCTCGTCAAGCTGATATTTTACTCTGATCGTTGTATTTGCACCAATCAGAAGTGTTGCACCTTTAACCTTTATACCGTCAATTTCACCTTGTCATCCAGTGCTTCATGTGAAAGAATCATGTAATAATTCATGATTACGCCGTCTGTCAGTGTAATAGATGCACTTTTAAAGCCGTCCTTACCGTTTTTAAGGGCATCACAATTCTTGCAGACACCGCCTGATGCATAGTCATGCTCTCTATAAATCGGATTGATAATCTCTGTATTGGAATAAACATAGTTCAAGTCACCCTTATACGCTTCGCTGCAGCCTGTATAAGTTACGTTTCTGTAAACTCTTTTGGTGCTGTCAAGAACAGGATAATCATTTGTACCAATTAACTGACCCCATACTGAGCCTTTTTACCTTGTGACAAAAGAAATGCAATTTCTCCGCTCTTGAACTCGACGGTGGTTTTGCCTATATTTTCACCTGAATTATTTTCCACACCATTCCCAGTATACTTGTCTTTATCATAGCAGCAATTTGTTATCATATTTAAGTTATAACCGCACACACCGCCAACATACTCATTACCGCTCAGGCTGCCGTTGTTGTAACTGTTCGTTATTTTTCCTGATTCCTCGTTTACGCCGCACACTCCGCCAATTGCAATGTCATCACTCTTTACAATGCTGCTGTTGTAACTATTAATTATAGTACCATAGTTAGAACCACATATTCCGCCAATTCGATAATCTCCATAAAAATAAGAATTAATCACGCAAACATTACGGATTTCAGCTTCTTCTGATATCTTACCGAACAGACCGGCATCTCTTTGTTCTTTATTATTTAAATATAATCCGCTGATAGTATGTCCGTTTCCGTCAAATAATCCTTTGTAGTAAACGATTTCGGGTAAGTCATCATGATTGATATCGTAGCAAAAACCAATTGGCATCCATGTACGGAACTTGTCTGCGTCATTGGTGTTCAGTGTGCCGTCCTCATTAAGAACAGAATCGTTGACTGTAATATTACCTGTTAACTCGGCATTAATAATGTTGTTACTGCCATTGACGATTGCCGCAAAAGCATAAAGTTCGTCAGCTGTTCCGATGTCATAATAACCATTATTATCTTCATCCCTTAGTATGATTGTACTGCCGTTATCAATGACAACAGTTAATTCATCTGCCGCAGATGCGATAAACGATTTGAAAGTATTGCTTGGAAAGTTCAGCAGTATAACCCCAAACATTGTTGCCGAGGCGAGAATCGCCATGGATTTTTTTAATCTGCTCCTCATAAAATTTCCTCCTTTGTAAAACTATGCTCAAGGCATATTACCTTAAACCACATATTTTTTTCACGAACTCTGCAAAAAGATGTTTGCTTTCAGGACAGTGAAGTTTTTAATCCACTGTCCAAAAATACAGAATCTTTTAAAATATTTTTGATGTTCTATTTTGTAAAATTTATAACACATTTCGGCATGAAAATCAACTATTTTGTTAAAATAAGCTATAATTATTAAAAAAATGTCTCAGTTAAGGCAACATAGCACAAAGATTGCATGGTATTGGTTTTAGAGACTGAAATACTTTTCTTGCAATTATTATGCTTTTATGCTATAATCATTGCAAAAGGGGGACATATAAATGATAGCAGGACTAATACTTGAATATTTACTTATAGGCATAATGCCGAATCTTTATCTCATAGGTCAAATTGTCGGAAAAAATATGACTTTATTTGAAATTGTATCATGGTTTTTTCTTTTAATAATAATTTTTGTTCCAATAAGGAAAAATTTCTCTCTAAAGAAAATGAAAAAACTCTCGTTTGGAACAGATCTGTTGATACTCTTTCTGCTGACAACTGCCACAAATATCACAATATTTACGGTGGCTGTTATGAACGGTTCGCTTTATGGAGCAAAATCAAGATTAATCTATGGATTAATAGTATTTTTATCAGAATTTTTTGTTTTTTGGAGCGGTATAATACGTGTGTATATCTACTCAAAGCAGGTCAGTTTAAAGCTTAAGTTACTGGGAATTTTTTTCGGTTTCGTTCCGATCGTCAACCTTATACTCCTGATAAAGATTATTTCAGTGGCAAAAGCAGAGGTTTCATACGAAACAAAATTTGAGAACGAACAGCTTGCAAGAGACGGAAAGAACCTGTGCAGTACGAAATATCCGATACTCCTCGTTCATGGGGTTTTCTTCCGTGACAATAAGCTGCTGAACTACTGGGGCAGGATTCCAGAGGTCCTGAAAAGAAATGGGGCAGATCTTTTCTATGGACAACAGCAGTCTGCACTTGCGGTAAAGGACAGTGCTTTGGAACTTCACAATAAAATACAGGAAGTCCTGAAACAAACAGAAGCGGAAAAGGTAAATGTTATTGCTCATTCAAAAGGTGGTCTTGACACAAGATATGCAATTTCAAAATACGGTGCAGACAAATATATTGCTTCGCTGACAACAGTAAACACTCCTCATCGAGGCTGTATCTTTGTGGATTATCTTTTCAGTGTTATTCCTGAAAGTATGAGGAATAAAATGGCTTCCACATACAATGCAGGAGCTAAAAAGCTTGGTGACACAACTCCGGATTTTATTGCCGCAGTCACTGATTTAAGCGGAAGTGCCTGTGAGATTTTCAACAGTGAAGTTAAGGATTCTCCGAACGTTTACTATCAAAGCGTAGGTTCAATGTCGAGGAATGCAAAAAGCGGACGTTTTCCTCTGAATGTCTCCTATCCGCTTGTAAAGGCTAAGGACGGCGACAATGACGGTCTTGTTGCGGTGACTTCAATGAAATGGGGTGATAATTTCAAATTCGTCAGTGTAAACGGAAAACGTGGAGTTACGCATGCAGATATGATTGACCTCAACAGGGAGAATATCCCTGATTTCAACGTGAGAAACTTTTACGTTGACCTTGTGAGTGACCTGAAAAATAAGGGTTTCTGATAAAGAAATAATCCAAGTATATATGAAACGTTGGTAATGTCATTAAGATTTTACCACCATTTGAATATACCTCATAAAAAATTATGATTGCATAAAGGAGTTTATTATAATGATAAGTGGTGTTATCTTCGATATGGACGGACTTATGCTTGATACGGAAAAACTTTTGGTCAAGTTTTGGTGTCAGGCAGCAGCAGAGCATGGCTTTGATATGAAAAAAGAACATGTTTTGAAAATAAGAAGCCTGTCAAGAATTTATGCTGTTCCGCATTTAAAGAAAATCTTTGGAGAAAGTTTTGACTTTGAATCAATCAGAGCACGAAGAATAGAGTTAATGAATGATTATATCGATAAAAATGGTTTTGAAATAAAAAAAGGACTTTTTGAACTACTAAAATATCTTAAATTCAATCAATTTAAAATTGCAGTTGCAACTGCGACAGATTATGAACGAACAAAGTTGTACCTGAATAAAATAAATGCACTTTCTTATTTTGATAAAATAGTCTGCGGTAATATGATAAAACGTGGGAAACCTGACCCCGATATTTATCTTGAAGCATCAAAGCAGCTTCAGCTCTCACCTGATGAATGCATTGCACTTGAGGACTCGCCAAACGGCATAAAATCAGCATATAGTGCAGGATGTCACGTTATTATGATTCCTGACCTTTCTCTGCCGGATTCTTCTTTAGAAAAAAAGTTAATGACAGTTTGTAAAAGCCTTGATGAAGTTATAGTTGTATTAGAAAAGGAGAGGGTCTAATGAGTGTTTCAAAGATTTTTGATATTCCGAAATTTTATTATTTTCAAAGCGGGAATGATTACTCAGGAAGCAAAGGAAATTTCAGTTATAAAATTCAATATGGCGAAATACTGAAATGTCTTATATGGCATGGAAAATTATGTTCAATGAAAGCTGAAATTGAACATGAAAAAGAATTTGAACTCACACAGGAAGGTTTTGACTCAATGATAGAATGGATGGAGAACATCTATAAAACAGATAAATAACAGAAACTTCAAAATGAGCAGACTTAAAAATTCTGCTAATTTTAGGTTATAATATTTTGTGATTTAATGTCTATAGATTATAATATTAACAATTTTGAATTTGGCGTATTATTTCGAAAAACATATAATCAGCCATTTTAAATGCTTCTACTTCAATCAAATTAAATATTTCGATATCTTTAAGAATTAGGATTTCTGACGGTTTTTACGAAACAATTGTTACCAATCTTTGGGATGATGAGTTTTCTGTCAAAGATATCAAAATGCTCTACAAAATGCGTTGGTGAATTGAAACCTATTTCAGAGAATTGAAGTACAATGTTGGTCTGATTGCTTTCATTCTAAAAAGAAAGAATGCGTGATACAGAAGATATTTGCAAGTTTGATTATATATAATTTCTCTATGTTGATAACAGAAAATATCTTTATAGACGATGATAATCATAATAATTATCGTTACAAAATTAATTATGCCATTGCTATACATGCCTGCATCAGGTTCTTTCGCTCTACTCACGCAGATTCTTATGCTTTGGAAAAACTGATAGCAAGAAAAAAGTGTCCTGTCAGACTCGATCGTGTTTCTGAAAGGAAAACTCGTTATCATTCTGCCATTGGCTTCAATTACAGATTATCATAATTCTTATTCGCTGCTAATGATTTTTCCGGCAGATCTTTGATTTGTCTTTTTGTCGTGCTTCTTTTTTAACCAAGCCCAAAGGAGTATGTTTTCTGTTTCTCAAACATATTCCTTTTTTCTCTATTCACTTAGCTTAATGACATTAAGTGGAGAGGACTTGATGGTACGGATAAGGATTCAGACAACCCTAAAATGACACAGAATGCAACATCAACGAATCTACCAAAAAAGTTACGGTCAGAAATCGAGAGTTCAGAAGAAGGAAAATTGAATGGTTTTGGTAGAAAAATAAAGTTGACTGAAAATTTTTATCTACCAACAAATCTTCAAGATCAACGTAAATTCGGATAAAACATTGATTGCAAGAGTGGGTTCAAAAAATTTAGTGTCTTGTGACACAAAATATTTCAAAAAGGTTATCGGAATATTTTTATAGGTAAAATGGTAAACCAAAGACCTGCACTCAAAATCTTTGAGTACAGGTCTGAATTGTATGTTATAAATATTTTACTGACCTTTATATTCAAGTGAAGCTCGAATAAAATCAGCAAAAAGTTTCTGCGGTTTATTTGGTCTTGACTTGAATTCAGGATGAAATTGAACACCAATAAACCAAGGATGATCAGAAAGTTCTACAATTTCCACAAGTCGTTCATCAGGAGAAAGACCTGCAATTGAAAGTCCTTTTTCCATTAACATTGTGCGATAGCTGTTATTGAATTCCCAACGATGACGATGACGTTCATAAATAAGCTGTTCGCCATAAATTTTACTTACAAGTGAATTTTCTGCAAGCTTGCAAGGATAAAGACCAAGTCGCATTGTACCGCCTTTATCTGTAATATCTTTTTGGTCATCCATAATGTCGATAACATTATTTTTGCCGTCAGGAGTAAATTCAGAAGAGTTAGCATCAGCAAGACCTGCAACATTTCTTGCAAATTCAACAACTGCCATTTGCATTCCAAGGCATATACCAAAAAGCGGAATCTTGTTAACTCTTGCATAATGAATGGCTTCAATCATTCCTTCAATTCCTCTGTCACCAAAACCGCCAGGAACAATGATTCCGTCACAGCATGAGAGCTTTTCTTCTGCAGTATCAGCTGTTATTTCTTCAGAATTTATCCATAGTATTTCCACATCGGCATCATTATTTATACCGCCGTGACGCAGTGCTTCTGCAACTGAAAGATATGCATCGGGAAGAGCAACATATTTACCTACAAGACCTATTGTAACAGTCTTATTTGCATTTTTTTGTCTTTCAACCATAGCAGTCCATTCTGAAAGGTCAGGTTTTCTGTTTTCGAGTCCGAGGTGATGACAAACGCTGTCAGCAAGTCCCTCATTTTCAAGCATCATAGGAACTTCATAAAGTGAAGGAGCCGTCATATTCTGAATAATGTCCTCTTTTCGCACATTACAGAAAAGACTTATTTTTTCTGCCATATCCTTTGGAATTTCAAGTTCTGTACGGCAAACTACAATATTTGGCTGAATACCGATTGAAAGAAGTTCTTTGACAGAGTGCTGTGTAGGCTTTGATTTAAGCTCGTTTGAACCTGAAATAAAAGGTACAAGTGTAACATGAATATACATTGCATTTTCACGTCCGACTTCACCTACAAACTGTCTTATTGCTTCAAGAAAAGGAGTGCTTTCAATATCTCCTACAGTACCGCCTATTTCAGTGATTACAACGTCAGTTGATGTTTCCTTGCCAACACGGTAAATACGTTCTTTAATTTCGTTTGTAATATGAGGAATAACCTGAACAGTACCTCCGAGGTAGTCACCACGTCTTTCCTTATTAAGAACAGTCCAATAAATTTTACCTGTTGTAACATTAGAATTTACAGAGAGATTTTCATCTATAAAACGTTCATAATGACCGAGGTCAAGGTCTGTTTCAGCACCGTCATCAGTAACAAAAACCTCTCCATGCTGATACGGACTCATAGTACCCGGGTCAACATTTATATATGGGTCGAACTTCTGAATAGTTACCTTGTAGCCTCTGGCTTTTAGCAGTCTTCCGAGAGAAGCAGCAGTAATACCCTTACCAAGACCTGAAACAACACCGCCGGTAACAAATACATATTTAATAGGCATAAAAAAGCTCCTTTACTATTTTTTCTTCATTTAAACACTGATAATACTATTTTACTATTTTTTTCGATAAAAAGCAAGTCTAAATCAAGAAAAAATACATGTTTTTTTAATGTGTTTTTTGTTACTATGGTTATATTGACATCAAAATCAGTTTGCAAATATAATTTTTAAGAGCAGTATCACATAAAAACAAAACGGAGCCGTTAAGACTCCGTTTTTGAATTTACCGAATTTATTAAACCGGTAATGTCTTTATAGAACCAAGTACATACTTTTGAATAGTAACAGCGTCCTGTGCATTAACACCGTTTGATGAACCATGGACATCACTGTTCAATTTACCTTGTTCTGACATTTTATGCTTTGCTGAATTAATCAGGTAACATTTTACAAGAACTGCATCAGAAATATCTACATTACCGTCACAGTTTGCATCACCGTAAATAATATCCGTTGTTGTAGCAGAAGTTTTAGTAGTTTCGGAAGCTTTTGTGCTTTCAGTAGCTTTTGTTGTTGCCTGTGTTGTAGGCTTTACAGGATTATTTCCCTTAGTGCCGCCGTCAAGATTGCTTCCCTCTGTTGATGCATATGAATCATAAAATTCTGTTAAAGAAAGACCTGTACCATTTACGCCAAGCGGAATCTGGTGGTCAAGACCTATATATTTGCCTGATTCAGATGTCTGCCAAAGTGAGGTTTCAAACAGACCATATTTTTCATCATCCCATTTTTTGAAGCTGCTGTCAAGAAGTCCGCCTGTATCACCTGAGTTAGGGTTAAGACACCAGAATGTATGGTTAATATGATTGTCGATCATATAGTCACGAAGGAGAGTCATCCATTTCTGGTTTTTACCGTCATCCATATGACCGCCCCATTCACCAATAAGAAGCGGAGCAATATCTTCCTCATTGATATAAGCCCATGTATCATACCAATAGTCATCAAGGAGAGTTTGTGTTGTAAAGTCCTTATCAAACCATGTCTGAGCATAAACTGACGGGCCATAATCGTGAGGTGAATAAACTATCTGGCTTGTACCGCTTTTAGGAGTAACAGGATATTCTCTTACGCCTCTGAGATTGCCTCCCCACCAAGCACCGTACCATGGTGACTTGTCGGCAGGAGCATCCCATATATCAGGAGTATCATAAGTATATCCCTGATCTGTTTTAGGATATTGCTCAACACCCTCAACGAAAATGAGAGCATTCGGATTTACGCTAAGGATAGAGTCGGCACATTTTGTTGCAGCATAAGCCCAGTTATTTTCATCAGTGCTGCCATCCCATTTAGCAATATCGCTTGGACAGGTATCGCCCTTGTAGCCACGCTTGCCATGAGGTTCATTTTTAAGGTCATATCCGATAAGAGTATCATCATTGCTGTACTTTTCAGCAAGCCATGTAATAGATTCAATCCATACATCAGTTGTGACACCTGCTTTGCCATACCAAAGCTCGTAATTATGACCTGAATTGTTTGCATCAGGGCTATGAATGTCTATAAAAGCCTTAATGCCGTATTTTTTACACTTCTGCATGATAACATCAAAGATTTCCATGCTGTTTTTAATTGTCTTACCGTCTTCATAAACAAAATCACGGTTAATGTCAACGTAAGGCGGTTCATAACCTGCCTGAACAGAACTTACCTCATTCGGAGTGCCTTCCATCCATGAAACAAGAAGTTCAGAAGAAATAGGGAAACGAATTACATTGATACCATGGTCAGCACATGATGATAAAAATTCATCACAATCGACAGCATAAAGACCATGAGCACAGTTTTCAGAACAGTTGAAGCCGAACCAGTTAGCACCTGTAAGCCAAACCTCGTTGCCGTCCTTGTCATATAAACGGCTGCCGACAGCATGAAGCCAGTCATCATTTCCGTCGTCAACAGCAGCTGTTCCGCCAAGACTCATAGGACTTGCCAAAGCAGTATTAGCTGCAACAACAGCCATGGCTAAAAGTGCAGCAATTTTTTTACTGATTTTCATAAGAGAATACCCCCTCGTAATTAATTATGAAAAATAAATTAAACTATACACATTATATCATGATTTTTTAATTGAGTCAACTTTTTTTGGAAAATAATTAAGGCAACGCAATATAAAATATATATTTTTCTTATAATTTGTTTTCTAGTTTCTTAGATAAAATAAAAATCATAAAAACAAGCATTAATGAGGGGACAGGGGAGTAGAAATCAGGTTCAGATGAAACAGTATTAAAGGTATTTACTGTTTGTTCATCTATAGACAACCTTATTAATATAAAGCATATTACACAGCTAAGGAATGCAGTAAAAATGCGGCAGAATATAAATCGTTTTAATTTAAATTTGCCATGAGTTATGGATTTGATTTGCATTATAACACAAATACCTCCGAATGAAATCAATCCGCTTACAATTGGAAGCATACTTATGCTGTATATATTCAGTTCTGCTACTGCACTTACATCAAATATACAGTGTATCACCTGGTCTGTTAAGCAGTAATTATCATTTGATAATGATGTCAGTATTTCTTTATAAATCGGAAGTTGGGTGATAATCCCACTCATAGCAGAAAATGATAAAATCATTGTACATAGTATAAATAGATTTTTTCCAGCATCATATGATGACTTACAAAGAATCTGTGTATCAAATAAAATTTTATTTTTGGAATATTCAGACATATAACTGAACCTTATTTTTTTGCCATAAATAAGTCTTAATATGATTGCAGCTGTAATATTGGATAGTATATTTGACAATATAATGATATTACCTGATTTGCTGCCCCACAAATTTCCTGAGATACAGCCGAAAATAAATGCAGGGCCTGCTCCATAACAGACACAAAGATATATTTCAGCCTGAAATTTCGATATTTTTTTATTTTCGTAAAGCTCATAAAGCATTTTTGCCCCTATTGGATAACCTGCAAACATTCCGAAAATAAAGACTGTAAATACTACACCACTCATTCTGAAAATAATATTTGAAAACTTATTGAATATTGGAGCAATTAAATCGGGTATACCACTGTTTATAATAATTCCTGATATTGTCATCATAAAATACAAAGACGGAATTATTATTTCCAAACACCTTAATGTACCGTTAAAAACAGAATTTTTTATCAATGTAAGAGAAGTAAATGTTTGATATATTAAGAACAGCAAGAAAAAAATTTTTATCATTTCTAAAGCAGATGTTTTTACTTTTTTCATATTTTCCACCCATTTTATCATATTAATTAATCATGCAGACAACGTCTGAATTCTAAGACAATACCGCATAAAGCTTGTGCGGCAGAAACGCAGATATATTTTTCGTCAGATTGCATAGAATTTTTGAAAGCATACTGTCGTATGGTGAGAAAATTATTTGTAATATGACGGAAAATTTGCAAGTTTATGACGTGCAAAGTCTTTTGACGTGCTTTGTGCGGTGTTGCCCTAAATAAATATTATGTTGGGCGGTAATTTTTTATGTTAAAGAAAGCTGCTGATAAAAGTCGTGATTTTTTATATTTAAATCCAACTATGCACCTTCAAAGCAATAAAGAGGTCTATATTGAAAACTGCAAACGGATTGAGGAATATAATGACATTTATATACGGCTGAAATCCAGGGATATCTACATTCAGATATGGGGAAGTAATTTAAAGGCTTTTGATTTTAAAACTAACGGACTTATTATAAAAGGGAAAATTGACCAAATTGAATTTACGGAAAAAAGGTGATTGTAATTGTTGAAAAAAATAAATGAGTATATTAAATTCAGTGCAAAAGGAAAAAATTTATATAAATTTATAAACGGAATACATACAGCAAGGATTTATTGCTTTAATCAATACTGTAAATCTGAAGTTTTTTATGGTGAAATTTATAAAAAAAATCTGCCGTTAATAGAACAGCTTGCTCAAAAGCATGGAATAAGTCTTGAGATTTTTGAATATGACACGTTAGTATCAAAGCTGAAAAAATACAGACTGAGGTTTGGAATTGTAATAGGTATTTTTGCATTTATGTTTGCATGCTTTTATTTTTCAAATACTGTTATGACAATTGAAGTCAACGGGAACAGCAGAGTAAAAGAAAGCGTTATACTTTCTGTTTTGAATGATATGGGAGTGAAAAAAGGGACTTGTCTTAATGATATAAACTACTCAAAATGTGAAAGAGAGCTTCGTATCCGCATAGATAAAATTTCATGGACAGCTATAAGAAGAACAGGCAACAGAATAGTAGTTGATGTAACAGAAATTGTTGATATTCCTGAAATGTTGAAAGAGAGAACTCCATGCAATATTATTTCTGATAAAAATGCACAGATAACAAACGTTTCCGTTCTTGACGGACAGCTTATGAGAATAGTAGGGGATTATGTCAGAAGCGGAGATATACTTGTAAGCGGTATTATTCAAGATTCAAACGGGCATATTACCATGCATCATTCAATGGCTGATATAACAGGAATTTATGAAGAAAAAGTATGTTTTACTCAATTAATTTCAGACATAAGCTATGAAAGTACCGGAAATAAAAGGGAAGAACACTATCTTAACCTTTTCAATTTAAAAATTCCGCTTTTTTTAGGCAGAAATAAATATGAATTATATTCTTCTGACGAAAATACAAAGAACTTGATTTTATTTGGAAAAAAATTGCCTATAAGTTTTACTGAAAAAAGAATTTCAGAAAATAAATACTGTCAAAAAGTTTACGACAAAGAAGAAACAGACTCTATGATTATGCAAAAAATATTTTTTTATGAAAAGAATTTTCTTCAGGATAAAAAAATACTGGACAGAAAAATTGAGAAATCTGAAAATGAAACAGAAGTTACTTATAATGTAACATACTCCATTGAGAGCAAAATCGGAACTCAGCAAGATATATATACAAAGCAGATGTACAAATAAAAAAATCGTAGACTATTTTGATTTTATATGTTATAATGATATAAACATCATAAATTTCCGGAGGTAAAAAATGAATTTACTGCACATGAAATATGCTGTTGAGGTTGCGGAAACAGGTTCAATAAATAAAGCTGCTGAAAAATTGTATGTTGGTCAGCCGAATTTGAGCCGTGCGATTAAAGAACTTGAAAATTCACTTGGAATCAGCATTTTTGAACGAAGTGCAAAGGGAATGATTTTAACTCCTGACGGAGAACAGTTTGTCCATTATGCACGCTCAATATTAAGCCAGATCGACTCAATTGAAGATATATTTAAGAAAGATGCTTTGAACAAAAAAAGATTTTCAATTTCAGTTCCTCGTGCCGGTTATATAACAGACGCATTTGCAAAATTCTCAAAGCTTATAGATAAATCCATACATGCAGAAATTTTCTATAAAGAAACTAATGCAATGCGGGCAATAAAAAATATAATTCATGAAAATTATTCACTTGGAATTATTCGTTATGCAGAAAACTATGACAGATACTATAAAGATATGATGAACGAAAAGGGTCTCAGTTGTGAGTTCGTTACAGAATTTAAGTATGTTTTGTTAATGAATGAAAAAAATCCGCTTGCTTCAAAGGATAATATAACATATGACGATTTGTCTGATTTAATAGAAGTGGCTCATGGCGACCCATATGTACCGTCACTTCCCTTTGCCTCGGTAAAAAAAGAAGAACTTCCTGATAATACAAACAGACGGATTTTTGTATTTGAAAGAGCAAGTCAATTTGAATTGCTTACTCAAAATCCGGAATGCTTTATGTGGGTTTCACCAATGC
>ULWQ01075190.1_pt1 | contig 20393 bp, 45 predicted proteins | sample 1960491 | NCBI WGS metagenome assembly ULWQ01 (sample SAMEA4835816, study PRJEB28245) | human gut metagenome | biome: gut microbiome; material: fecal sample | place: Denmark | collected 2008
AATACGAGAAGATTGCAGACGAAGAAATCGCATCTGTAAAGGAAACCTTTGAGCATAGAGAACCTAGGCCCGACAATAACTATAAGGTTGAAGAATCATTCAAAGGCAATGATGCGTATATAAATATTATTGATTCGAATAGTTACAGAAATTATTCCGATGAAATCGCATCCGTAAAGGAAACCTTCGAGCATAGAGAACCTATGCACGACAATAATTATTCTAATACTGCAATTGAAACTGATAAGAAAGGAGGGACTGCTGATATGGAATTGAAACAGCCCTACGTAATTACTCCCGAGCAGTACGAGGACAATGTTGACTATACCAAAGTGAGTCTGACATGGTACAGTGACGAAGTCTTGGAGGACGATTGGGGGAATGTCCTTGACCCAGATGATGTTATTGGTAGTGACGCGCTCAAGACCTTTGGCCAATATGAAAAAGACAGTGTATTTGTCAGGGATGATGACGAGCAAATTGATTATGAAGTTCTGCTTGATACCCGTAGTTATAAAGAGACTTATGGACACGATCCCGTTGAAGCGGACCAGTGATGACTTTTGCTAATCATATTCAGAGCGAATACTTTGACTGGATGGTGTCACTTGTAACCGGCGAGCGTTATGCAAAAACCATCTCCTATAGCAAGCTTTTCGAATATTTGCATTCTGTTGAGTTTGAACCGGTTATCATTAGAGGCGATTACGATCGAGCAGAAGACGGCATATATTTAAGATACCGGTTCGCTGTGGATAAGGGCTATGACGAAAAGCTCAACATTCACAAGTATATTACTGGACCGTGCAGTGTTCTTGAAATGATGGTTGCGCTCGCTCAAAGATGTGAAGAAAGTATAATGACTGACTCGGCTATAGGAGATAGAACTGGACAGTGGTTTTGGGGGATGGTCGTTAGTCTCGGCCTTGGTTCTATGGAAAATCGATTCTTTGACGAGAAGTATGTTGCTGGCGTTATTGATCGTTTTCTTAATCGAGACTATGAGCCCAATGGTCGAGGTGGGTTATTTACAATAAAAAACACCGAGAGAGATTTACGAAGTGTAGATATTTGGTGCCAAATGTGCGAATATTTAGACGCCATTAATTAGTAAGGAAGGAGGTTTGGAAATGTAATGCTCGATTTTCTGAAAATTGCGACGCGAGAGTATAAGAAGGACAAATGGGAAGTATATCCTAAGTTCAAGGTTATCAAGTCTGAAGACCTGATGATTCGAGGCGGCGACTTCTATGCAGTTTGGGTCGAAGAGCGTGGTCTATGGTCTACGGACGAGCAAGACGTATTGCAATTGATTGATCGAGAAATATCTAATGAGTTGAAAGAAGCAAAGAAGAAGTATGGCGAAAATGTCGTTCCGAGATACATGTGGGACTCAGAATCCGGCATGATCGACTCTTGGCACCGATATTGCCAGAAACAGACTCGAGATAACTTTCACTCGTTGGACGAAAAGCTTATATTTTCGAATGCTGAAACCAACAAGAAAGACTACGCAAGCAAACGACTTAACTATCCACTTGAACCTGGCGATATCTCAGCATATGATGAGCTGATCTCTACACTGTATTCTGAAGAGGAGCGCCATAAGATCGAGTGGGCGATTGGGTCGATCGTTTGCGGAGACTCTACGAAAATTCAAAAATTTATGGTGCTTTATGGCGCAGCAGGCACAGGTAAGTCCACAATCCTAAATATAATTCAAGAGATGTTCGACGGATATTATTGTGTCTTCGACGCCAAAGCACTCGGATCAAGCAATAGTTCCTTTGCACTAGAATCATTCAAATCCAATCCTCTTGTTGCTATCCAGCACGATGGTGATTTGTCCAAGATCGAAGATAACACCAGACTGAACAGCTTGGTGTCTCACGAGCTGATGACGGTTAACGAGAAGTTCAAGTCAACATATTCTAGCAGATTTAAATGCTTTCTGTTCATGGGCACCAATAAGCCGGTTAAGATCACTGACGCAAAGTCGGGCCTCCTTCGAAGACTTATTGATGTAACACCAACAGGGAACAAGCTTGCTCCAAAAGAGTACAGGCGCATAATGAAGCAAATCGAGTTTGAACTTGGCGCTATTGCATATCATTGTCAAGAAGTATATTTGGAAGATCCTGGGTACTACGATGACTACGTTCCGACTTTGATGATGGGGGCCTCTAACGATTTCTATAACTTTGTTATTGACTCCTATCATATTTTTAAGAAACAAGACGGAACCACACTCAAAGCGGCCTGGGATATGTATAAAGTATACTGCGAAGATGCAAAAGTGCCATATCCATTCTCTCAGAGAACGTTTAAAGAAGAACTTAAAAACTATTTTAGGGACTTCGCTGAAGCCGCTACTTCTGACGACGGCCCTATTATTAAGAATTATTATAGTGGGTTTAAGACAGAGAAGTTCGAGATCAAGAAGAAAAAAGAGCCAAAGCATGATGAATATAGGATTCAATTTGGCGAATATGATTCTGTATTTGACCAAGAGTGCGCTGAATGTCCGGCTCAATACGGTAGCTCAAAAGGAACTCCGTACAAAAAGTGGGATAATGTCACTACAGTTCTTGCTGATCTTGATACTTCCAGGCTTCATTATGTCAAAGTTCCAGAAAACCATATCGTGATTGACTTCGATATTAAGGACGAAGCCGGCAATAAATGCTTTGATAAGAACCTCGAAGCAGCTAGTAAATGGCCGGCTACATACGCAGAGCTCAGCAAGAGCGGCAATGGTATTCACCTGCATTATATTTATACAGGCGATCCGTCAATGCTCAAGAGTGTCTATGATGACGATATCGAAGTCAAAGTGTTTAGTGGTAATAGCTCCCTTCGAAGAAAGCTTACTAAATGCAACAACTTACCTATTGCACAGATTAGCTCAGGTTTACCAATGAAAGGAGAAAAAATGATTAATAAAGAGGTTGTTCAGACTGAGAGAGGTCTTCGAACAACCATTAAGAAATGCATTAGTAAAGAGGTTCATGCAGGAACCAAACCGAATGTCGATTTCATCTATAAAATTCTCGAGGATGCATATGCAAGCGGCATGAGCTATGATGTTAGCGACATGCAGAATGCAGTAGTTGCATTTGCAGCCAACAGTACAAATCATTCAGATTACTGCCTCAAGCTTGCGAGTAAGATGAAGTTCAAATCGGAGGAGCCTTCTGCTGGCGAACCAAATGAAGACGCAGAACTCGTGTTCTACGATGTCGAGGTGTTCCCGAATCTGTTTCTTGTTAACTGGAAATTTGCTGGGGAAGGCAAGCCAGTCGTCAGAATGATCAATCCGGCTCCTAGAGAGATCGAAGATCTTATGAAGTTCCGTCTTGTTGGCTTCAACTGCCGACGATACGATAATCATATTTTGTACGCCCGTTATATTGGGTATACGAATGAACAGCTCTATAATCTATCGCAAAAGATCGTCTCTGGTGAAAAAGAAGCATTCTTTGGCGAAGCGTATAATGTCTCGTATACAGACGTGTACGACTTCTGTTCAAAGAAGCAGTCCCTCAAAAAATGGGAGATCGAGCTTGGAATTCACCATCAGGAGCTTGGCCTGCCTTGGGATAAACCCGTTGAAGAAGAGCTTTGGCCAAAGGTTGCCGAGTATTGTGACAATGATGTTATCGCAACGGAAGCGGTCTTCAATGCTCGTCAAGGTGACTTTGTCGCACGAAAAATCCAGGTTGATCTGGTAAGACTTCTTCACGGCATTACGGACGTCTCTGTCAATGATACGACAAACAGCCTTTCTACCAAAATTATATTTGGTAAGAACCGCAAACCTCAGAGCGAGTTCAACTACCGAGATTTGTCTAAACCGGTCAGCTGGACTGAATACGACGAGTATCGTCAGAAATTTGGTCCAGATTATGTCTTCCATATCTTCGATCAAGATGGTCTTCCGACGTATGATATTTATGATCCAAAAGATGGATGTACTGTTCTTCCTGATGGATGGAGTATCATGCCGTTCTTCCCAGGTTATGTATTTGACCATGGGAGATCCATTTATATTCATGATCGCTCGCTAGTGTGGCCCAGGGATCGTGATGAGATTGAGAAGATCTTAGAAGATAAGCTTGATACGAGAGTTGAACTTATTGGCGAAGGCGGCCGAGTATATTCTGAACCTGGTATGTACGGCGGAGTATGGGATGGTGATATTGCTAGCCAGCATCCGCACAGTGCTATCTATGAATGCGTCTTCGGCCCGACATTTACTAAGCGGTTCGAGGATATTGTTAATGCACGTGTTGCAATCAAGCATAAAGAATTCGACTTGGCAGGTAAGATGCTAGATGGCGCACTCAAGCCATATTTGAATGAAGAGCAAGCGGCAGACCTCGCTCAAGCTCTGAAGATCGTCATCAACTCGATCTATGGCCTTACTAGTGCGTCATTTGTGAATCCGTTTAGAGATCCTCGTAATATTGACAATATTGTCGCCAAGCGAGGAGCTCTGTTCATGACGGTTCTCAAGAGCGAAGTCCAGAAGCACGGATTCAAAGTTTGCCATATCAAGACCGATTCAATCAAGATACCGGATGCCAATGAGGATATTCAGAACTTTGTCATCCGCTTTGGTAAAGAATACGGCTACACGTTTGAGACAGAGGCCAACTTCGAGAAGTACTGCCTGGTTAACGATGCTGTGTATGTTGGCAAGTTCAAAGACGGTAAACATGCCGGCGAATGGACAGCGACGGGAACTCAGTTCCAGGTGCCATATGTCTTTAAGAAGCTCTTTAGCCATGAGCCCATCCAGTTTGAGGACATGTGCGAGACTAAATCGGTAAGCACATCTCTATATTTGGACATTAACGAAGGCCTTCCTGAGGGCGAGCACAATAGGGTGTTCATCGGTAAGGTTGGTTTATTCTGCCCAATTAAACCTGGTTGCGGTGGCGGCGAGCTTCTTCGAGAAGCCAAGGACAAAGACGGCAATATCAAATACGCTTCGGCCACTGGAGCTAAAGGCTATCGATGGCTTGAGTCTGAGATGGTGCGGACGTCTAATAAGCAGGGCGATATTGATCGTTCTTATTATGACAAGCTTGTTGACGAAGCAATCGAAACAATTTCTAAATACGGCGACTTCGAGTGGTTTGTCTCTGATGATCCTTATATTTCACCGTGGGATTGCCCAGATGCGCCTTGGGATGAATCTACGCCTTTTGACGTGAGATAATTTATCAAAAATATATTCAAAGGAGAAAATTATTATGGAAATTACTTTTGCACCGAGAGATATCCTTCAGATCGACGACGCTAGAATCACTTACAAGAATTTCAGCGGAGCTCCCTCTCAGTATAATCGTGAAGGCGACCGCAACTTTGCTCTGATTATTCCTGATCGACAGCTCGCAGATGACCTTATTGCCAATGGCTGGAATGTCCGCATTAAGCCCCCTCGTGAAGAGGGCGACGATCCGTTCATGTATCTTCCGGTTAAGGTTAAATTCAATGACTATGGCCCGAAGGTATATCTTGTGACCGGTAAGCGCATGAACCGCCTTGATGAGGATAGTGTGAGTATGCTCGACCATATTAGCATGAGACAGATCGATATGGATATTCGTCCGTACGACTGGACTGTCAATGGCAAGGACGGCAGAACAGCATATCTGCAGTCTATCCGCGTGGTGCAGGATATTGACCGTTTTGAGGAAGAGTACGCAGAGGAAGAACACCCCGAAGAGGATTGCCCGTTCTGATGGAGGATAGAAAGATGAAAACAAATCAGATTATTCTGTATGGCCTCGCTGGTATTGACGCCCAGCATGTTCCGGTTCGGTATTTTATCATGAACGAAGAATTCATGACTATTGCCGGACTGGCGCATACTGCAAAGTACATGATGGATAATTATCCGACTATTGAACATATTTATGCCATCGACAATCGGCCTGGACTTCGGAAAGAGTATGTGAATGCAATTCGTGATAAACATAATTCTATTGAATCGCGAGTTGTTTTCAAGCACACACTTGTGAACGAGGGGATTAAGATCGTGTAATTCGCGAAAGTTACAACTTATATTATGAGAGGAACAGTTAGCTCATATGAGCTATTAAATTAATTATTAAGCTATTCCTCTCTTTATTTTTCTTGGGTCGTTAGCTCAGTCGGTTAGAGCAGTTGACTCATAATCATCAGGTCCAGGGTTCAAGCCCCTGACGGCCCACCAAAGAGGTCTAAGCCGAGGGTATCTCTATAATATATACTTCGGACCTAGGACTAGCCGCCCTACATGTATAAATAGCGGCTTTATATTTGCTCCTGTGGTGGAACTGGTAGACACATCAGACTTAAAATCTGCCGAGGAAACTCATACGGGTTCGAGTCCCGTCAGGAGCACCAAATTAGATTACAAATGAGGTTATTTAAAGAAAGGAGAACATCATGTATTACAAAGCAGTTATGAGCAACAAAATCTTCAATGAGCGGAGCTTTTTGATTCTGGACGACATTTTTGGCCCTGGCGCTTTTGAGGCTTGGGTTAAGGCCGGCGCTTTGATTCCTGTAAAGAAGCCCTCAGTGATTGATCTGCTCAAAAATGGTCAGATGTTTGAAGCGACCCGTTTGTACCATGAGATCCACGAAGGGTCTACGGTTAAGGAATCTATTGATATGGTCAAAAAAATCGAGGCCGACATGGATAGGTTCAAAAATCCGAAGCACTGTTGCTCGAATTGCGGATTCGATTGCGGGTCCAAATGTTCTTGTGTGGTGCCGTGCAATGATTGCTCGGAATGGGTGCCTAAATACGAGTAAATTATTTATATTTTTGAAAGGAGAATAATTAAATGAGTTGTTATGAGGTTATCAGGCCAATTTATCGAAAGTGGAATGTCTCGATGGCGGAGGAATTCACCAAATATTATAACAACTATGTTACTACAACGAATGCGGTTTTTAATACCATCCGAACCGCGCAGACCGTTATTCCAAAAATTAAAGATGTTATTTATAATGACCCAGCAACAATCGTTTTCTGGGAAGATGGAACTAAGACAGTCGTAAAATGCAAGAATGAAAAATTTGATCCTGAAAAAGGTCTTGCCATGGCTTTTTCAAAAAAGATGCTTGGAAACAAGGGCAACTATTATAATATTTTCAAGAAATGGCTTCCTGATGAGAAACCGGGTATTAGTGTCCCGATTGTCAAGAAATGGCTTCCTGATGAGAAACCGGGTATTAGTGTCCCGATTTTCTATGAGCGGAGACCTAAGAAATGAGCGAGCCGTTCCTCTATGACTACCAAATGGATGCAGTCAAGAAAATGCGTAATGGCTGCATCCTAAATGGTGGTGTCGGAAGTGGCAAGAGCAGAACAGGTCTATATTATTACTTCAAAGAGCAAGGCGGTAGCATAGATCCTGACTATATTCCAATGAAGAATCCGAAGGACCTTTATATTATCACAACCGCAATGAAACGTGACTCGCTTGAGTGGGAAGGAGAACTAACGCATTACCTTATTTCCACTAATCCGGAACTGAGCCACTACAAGAATAAGGTTGTGATCGACAGTTGGAACAATATCAAGAAGTATAAAGATGTGCACGGAGCTTTCTTTATATTTGATGAGGACCGTGTAACTGGTAAAGGCACTTGGGTTAAAACTTTTCTGAATATCTCGAGAAAAAATGATTGGATCATACTTTCGGCAACGCCTGGCGACACTTGGGAGCAGTATATTCCGGTATTTGTAGCCAACGGATTTTACAAAAACAAAACCGAATTTACTAGAGAGCATTGCATATATTCACGCTACACAAAATACCCAAAAATCGAGCGCTATATTAATACTGGTCGTCTTATTAAACTACGAAATCAGATTCTTGTTGACATGGATTTCTCTCGTAAAACTATCCCTCATCACGAAGACATCTACGTTACATATGATATTTCAAAGTACAAGGAAGCCATGCGAACTCGCTGGGACCCATTTAAGAATGAACCTATTCAGCAAGCTTCTGGTCTTTGCTATGTCTTGAGACGAATCGTAAATGAGGACGAGTCCAGACAGGTAGCTCTAATGGAACTCGCAGAAAAGCATCCTAGGATAATCGTGTTCTACAATTTCGATTATGAGCTTGATATTTTGAAAAGACTATATTATGGAGATAATTGTAAAATCGCAGAGTGGAATGGGCACTTGCATCAGCCAATTCCAGAGTCAAAGCACTGGGTGTACCTTGTACAGTATACAGCCGGTTGCGAAGGGTGGAATTGCATTAAGACTGACACAATTGTATTCTACAGTCAAAACTATTCCTATAAAGTAATAACTCAAGCATCCGGACGTATTGACCGTCTTAATACTCCATTCAAAGATTTATATTACTATCATTTCAAGTCCAGATCCGGAATTGACTTAGCAATCAGTAAAGCACTTAGCGAAAAACGTCAGTTTAATGAAAACAGATGGGTTAAATGGTGAAAAAGAGGTGACGCCCAGTGTTCGGTAATCCGGCGTTTCCTCTTGAGTAGCCATGCCCCGTTAAGGGGCTCGCGAAATAATCATCTCCTTTAATGAAAGGAGTTGATATTTATGGATAAATATTTATTAACAGCGCACGACGTTCGTGGAGAATGGAGAGACATCGAGAATATAATTAAAAATACGAATGGATGTAACTTGATAGAGGTGACTTGCGATATCGCAAACTCGCCTAATATGGGTTACGGTTTATACGTATACCACTTCTTGATGGAGACGACAAAACAGACGTTTCATGCGATTGTTGATGAAGTGTCCAAATTACCAATGTTTGATAAAGTAATAGCCTAAGGAAACTTGGGCTATTATTCTTTTCGCAATAAATACAGCTTCTTTAATGAAAGGAGTTGATTTGTATGAGAAAAATCTATATTAAAACATCGGATGTTTTTGATTACAAGGACGAGGTAAAACGAATGAAATATTTTGACTTCTGTCACAAAAAAGCTTTGAAATGCGGTCTTATATGACGGTGTCATATTGACGGCGTTAATACTAAGCTGTTTATAAAAGGAAGTAAATGGAATATAATTAAGTATTACCTGGTAACTGTATTTAAAACTGAAGATAATACTGTAGATGCTATTAAACGTATTACATCACTTATTTTTATTTAAAGAGAACTAGGACATCTGAAACATGGTGTCCTATTCTTTTATATTTTTGAAAGGAGAAAATACTATGGATTTCAGCAAGCCTATTTATGGAGAAGTTGAAGGTTTCATCGATGCTGCCGCTGCTAAGGAATATTTCAAAAACCATGGAATCAAATACACTGAACAAGCCGAAGATGGTTATTATGTCGGAAGCTTTTATGTCTTTAAATTTCCGGAAATGACAGAAGAGCAGCTTAAAATGGCCACCAAATATACGGAAATTAAGTTTTATCAGTAAAAGAGGAGACTTATGATGCGCGAAAAAAGATGCGGCGATTGCGTTAACTATGAAAACGGAGCATGCGAAAACTGGGATAAGGGTGTTGGAATGCCTTGCTTATGTTCTCCTCCTTATGACACAGCGTGCTCGAACTTTTCTGAGAACCCTACAGACAAGGACAAACCTCTCGATGCAATGAGAAGCTTTATTGACAATTATTGGAATAATCGAGACTGATATTTTGAAAGGAGAAAAAATGATCAGAACCGAGAATTGGTGCGGGTATGATATTCGCTTTATTGAAATCGATGGCGAATGGTGGGCCATCCTGAAGGACATTTGCGATGCACTGAAACTCTCTACGAGAGATGTGTCCAGGCGTATTCCTGCTCAGTATATGGAACGGGTCCGAATTGATGTGGATTCAACCAACCTCAAATCGCATGAATCTATCAAGAATATCGATAAGAACATGATCGGTAAAGACATTGGCGCTAAGCGTGGTGCAGGATCTTTCTGGATGCTCGCAGTCGATGAGCTCGGAATCTATGAGGCTCTGTTTGCTAGTCGTAAGCTTGAGGCTCGAAAATTCAGAATGTGGGCTGGCACCGTTATGCAAAAGCTTCGTAAAAATGTTGGCCTCAAGGGTTATGAAGTCATGCGGATGACTGAGCCTGAGATTCAAGATGAAATTGATAATATTCTCGACACTCTGTACTGGGATGACGAAAAGAAATGCGTTATGCGGTCTGTAACAGTCCAGGGTGGAGACGTTGATCAGGTGCCCTTTGATATTTGAAAGGAGAAAATTGCTATGTGGACTACTATTCTGCTTTATATTTTGATCTTCCTTCTTGGTTTCTTCTTCGGACTCATCCTTCCCCTTATGAGCATTAGCAAAGCATTCAGAGAAACTTATCAGAAGTGGGTTGACGAAGAAGGCCATCATGACGGCTCTTGGGACGAAGGAGCGGCTTGGTTTGAGAAGACATTTTATCGTATTTTTTATGGAGGCAAGAAATGAAAGTACGTATTCTGTCTACCAAATATTACGACAATAAAGAGATGTTGGACAAGTATCCTCTACTTAGAAATTATAAATTTGAGATGGTCGGCAACTCTAGACACCAAATCGCATATATTACTGTAAACGACTTGGATGACTTTCTCAAATTTATTGCGGAGCTAGAGATTCCGGTCATTTTCTGGTATGATTATGACAATGGTACATACGATGCGGAGATTTACGATGATTACAGAGAATAGGAGCATAAAATGTATTTTAAGGCCTTAAATTTCGTAGATGTTCGATGTTCTATTTGCCATACGGTATGGGTGGTAGATGACGAACGAGCCTGCAAGCCTTATATTTGCCCACTGTGCCGAGAAGAAAGATTGGAGGATAACGATGGAGTGCACTGATCTGCATTATAAAGAAGTATATTTTGACCAGTATTGCAGTTCTTGCAAGTACAGTGATCTTGAAGAGGAGAATGATCCTTGCAATACTTGCCTTGCCAACCCCGCGAACGAATATTCGCATAAGCCGGTTTATTGGAAACCAAAAGAGTGAAAGGAGAAAAAATATGGGCGACCATCTTGGAAAACTTATTGAAGGAATCGGATCGATGGCCGAAATGGCAGCTATTATCAGAGATGCACTTATTAAAAATGGATTCACCAGAAGCGAAGCAGTTGGAATCGCCAGTAACTGCATTACTTCGATGCTGCGTAATGCTGGAGGAAATAATAATGATAACTGACACTCTTTTCAAAACATATCAGGAAGACGCTATCCAGGCCGCCGAAGAACTTATGTACGGCGATAAAGTCATTGAAAGACTTAAGAAAGCAAAAACCGAAGCCGATATTTGCCGAATTATGGCAACAGCTCGTAATGAAAAAATTAAGCGTCAAGAAATGTACGGAGGTAATGTCTAATGGCTCTTGCTAAAAAATGTGATATTTGTGGAAAGCTTTACGAAACTTATAATTCCAAAGATAACCAGCTCAAGCCGAGCGGTGTTATGTTTGTTAATGTATGCGCAGATGATACATATTATTCCGGAAATGTAACTGATTGCTGCCCGGAGTGCATGGCTACTATTATGGATGCAGTAGACAGTCTAATGCCGAAAGCTCCAGAAATGCGCGAAGATGAACCGATGGAGGAATAAAAATGAAGAGCTATGATATTACATTCGGTGAACCCGAAAGTCTGGAAGGTCTTACATATTATGAAGTCAAATTTAAGAACAAGCCTCGTATCGAAGATGTTGAAAGTATTCTCAGATCTTATGCGCCTAATATTTATGAATATCGTTCTGTATTTATTGGACTTGCGAATCAGTTTGCTGGAAAAGCTTTGAAGAGTCGGTTCGCGATGGACGGCAGCTTCTGTGGAGATAACCTTTTCCTGGCTTCTATCGTACTTCCGAGTGGCCTTTGCGTTCAGTATATTCCATTGGCTTATTGGGATAAGTTAAATATTCCAACATTCAATCCAAAGAGGTGCAAAAATGATGATTAAGTATGAAAAACTTGTAGATGCAACGGTATACCAGGTTGAAAATGGCACTTGGTATATGGAGCTTCAGTATGAATACGAAGACGAGTCTGGCGTCCATAGGAGATATTATCCAAAGGTTGAATTTCCTTTCTTCTGCGGAAAGCTACCTCCAGAAGAGTTTAGTTCTGATCGTTATGGGCGTGACGAGCTGACTATTAGTCTTTTTACCAATGAGGTAGCGGTCTTCAGAGGAAACTTTTTGAATCCAGTAACCGGCCAGAGAATGCATGATGTTTGTGTTATCGATAACCTCGTAAAGCCCGCTGCTCCTGCTCATGAGATGACCATTGAAGAAATTGAGAAGGAACTCGGATATAAAGTGAAAATTGTTAATAAAGGAGAATAACAATGGATCTTAATGAATTTCGCGAGAAGATGGAATGGGATGCAAAAAAAGAAAATGAGCATTTGAGAAGCGAGATAGACCTTCTTCGTGAGAGCCTCCACGATTCAAAAAATTATTGCGAAGAACTTAAGAAGCTTCTGACTGATGATTGTCAGGCTCTTGCTAATCGTTGTTGGGTATTAACTCATGGAAGTATGTGCTGCTTCTGCGATCTGCGCGAATTTAAGTGCCAGCATGCTATGAATGATTGGCAAAAAACCATAGCTGCCATGAAATTTATGGAGGAATAATTATGACAATTGTTTATCAGATTTTGTTTCTTATTTTAGTACTTGCCATTATCTTCTGCATTTTCGGTATCGGGTATTACTCTGGCCGCACACGCGAATTTAATATCCGTCAGAGAGTCTGCGATGATATTAAAAAGCAGATTCCAAATTGCTCAGAGGAATGGCTAAATGGGGCTGTATATGTTATTTCGAGGATAAATGATATGGACGATGCTTGACAATTAAGGAGAATAAATGTTATGCCTAATACATTTATTATTTGTAATAACGAAGAGGAAATAAGATCGAATACATCGTGCTGGGGGAACACTACATTCGAGCTTTCGACAGAAGATATTGTTGCCCTTCTTGAAGGCAAAACTCTTGCTGGCGATACAGGTGAATACGGTATATTCATCATGATGGAAAAATAAAAAGTCGCGAAAATTACAGTTCCTATTGTGAGAAGGAAGTAGCAGAAGTGAGTCCTAGGTGAGATCCCTAGCAGCTGAGATGCTGTCACATAAGAAATAAGACCGAGCGACTCTCGGGTCGGAAATGAACGACACAAGACTACGCCTTCTCTTTTATATTTTTGAAAGGAGAAAAACATAATGCTTAAAATTGAAAATACTGAAGTAACAGGCTGGGAGGCGGCCATCCGAGGTATGCGTAATCCTATGAACTCTTGGGAGAAGAGCGATAGTTATCCTTGCATTATTTTGGACGAAATTACCGAAGAGAACAGGAAATATCGTTGTGCAGGATGCAAAAATGAATTTGTAGGAAGACCAAATTGCATGGTTATTGGCCAAAACGACCATGACTTGATGATGCGCCTTCGCAACTCCGGTACAGACCATCGTAAATTCATGCGGATGATTACCGTGTATCTTGATATTACTGCTCCGCTGTATTGGTAAACTCTTTCTGCCAATGAAACACTTTTCCTAGTTATCGCTAGGGGTCACGCGAAAATAGCACCTCCTATAATGAAAGGAGTGTAATTTATATGTTTGAAAACAAAGTTATTAACGGGTACATTTACGCAACTAGATTTATCATTAGTTGGGTTAGAAGCGGAGGAAAACTTGATAAACACGGAGAAGGTTATGATGATTTTAGAGAATGGTTAGAATCATTGGAACTAAAAACCGAGGATATCGAAGATATAATGTTTCTAGCGCGAAATGGCAAATTAGAGCTTGAAGTATCCGCAAAGAACTATATAACAAATTTATCACAAGAAAGAGTGGCTCAGGATTAATTCCTGGGCTTTTCTCTTTTATATTTTCAGCGTGGCTAACGGGGAACCACCCATTGGAATCCCGTGGGAAACATTTCAAAAATATTCGCGAAAAATACATGTCCTATTATGAAAGAGAAGGATACATTTGAGCAATAGGATGTATTTAAATGACTAAGATCTAATCGTGAGGTTAGGTTTACGGGAGAACGGTCTAGCTGCCTGAGAGATGGTGAACGTGAGAGTTTAGTCGGCTTCTCTTTTATTTTTTTTGAAATGAACCTGTAGAGACTATCCCCTATGCCTTCTGGGCGGGGGAGTAGGGCTACTATTGATACGTAGCTGGGTTTTAGGAAACGAAGCCCATGAAAACCGAAATGGTGTCCTATTGTTTTATATTTGTGTGTCGCGAAGTATACATACTCCTTTATAGAAAGGAGTGATATTTATTAAAAAAGTATATGAAGCTTATGTAGTAATAAAATTAAAGGATTATTTTGAAGAAAAATTACGAGAGAATGAAGCTACTATATTGAGTCACATTCTAGTAATAAATTCAAATAATAATAAACCACTATATTATTACACAATTGAAGCAGAGGAAGGAATAATCAATCCTAAATGGGAGTTAAAGGCCTAGCAATAACGCTGGGTCTTTTCTCTTTTATATTTCAACACACAAAAACAATAGTAAAAGATAGTCCATTAATGGGAAAGAATTCGATACATATAAGGTTGGTACTGTTGCTAACTCTTGCTCAACCATGCACAAGATTCATGAGAAGGAATTTACGCTTGAGGATTTCAGTTGTGAGCATTTGATCGGTAATGCTCAGATATATAACGGTTATGTCCCCACAGCAGTTTTAGAGTGTACCATCGGAGCTTTAAATGAATTCCGTGAACTTTATCTCGAAACCAAAAACAAGGCATATTGGTGGCAGATGATCCAGCTTCTTCCGAGCTCGTACAACCAGAAACGGACGGTTATGCTGAACTACGAGGTTTTGGCGAATATTTACAAGTCTCGTAAGGATCATAAGCTCGACGAATGGCACACATTCTGCGACTGGATTAAGAGCTTACCTCATTCTGAGTTGATTACTGGGCAGTCAGTTGAGGAGAAAGGTTAACCATGAATGAATACGTAAATCGTAAAGATCTTCGTGACGAACTGTACGATGCGGACGCTATAACAATGGAAGGTGTTAAAATCATCAATCAGTTTACGTCTGCAGACGTTGCCCCTGTTCATCGTGGTCGGTGGATTTACCATCGTGGTGATTATAGGCAAGAATGTTCGCGCTGCCATGAGGAGTTGAGGTTGCGCGGTGTAGGGATTACAGAGTATTTTGGTCCATGTAACGAGAATTACTGCCCTACCTGTGGCGCGAAGATGGAAGGATGGGTGATCGAATGACATACGAAGAAGCGATTAAAAACATAAACGCACTTAATGCTGTGTGCAGTCAAAAAGGCCTTTATGACGCTGAATTTGAAAGTGCTTTGTCGCTTGCGATCTTATCACTTGAAAAGCAGATACCGAAGAAGCCATATAAAGACAACGAGAACGGCGTGTACGAGAAGGAGCATTGCCCATCTTGTCATCGAAGTCTTTTCCCAAATGACCACCATTGTGAATGCGGTCAGGCAATTGATTGGGAGGTAAGCTAATGAAGCTGATTGATGCTGATGCGTTTCATAGAAAAGTAAAGACGGAAACAAATCCGTATGGGAAACCAACTATTGATTATGATAGTGGAGTAAAAGTATTGGAGTGGATTGACAAAGCACCTACGATTGATGCCGTACCTGTGGTAAGATGCCTGGAGTGTAAACACTGTGACCCAGAGACCCATCACTGCGACCATCACATGGGCACCGTCGCTCCGTTAAGACGTAAACCAGACGATTTCTGCTCCTACGGAGAACGAAAAGAAATGACAGATATTTGTGTGTCGCGAAAATAACATTTCTTTTTATAGAAATAAATAAAGGAGAGTGAATTATTATGAAAATTTACGTAAAAGCAATCATGGACGAAGATGTATTTGATGAATTACGCAGTTATCCAGAAAAAAGGGTTGCTATTATTGAAAGAAGTCCTATGGAGACAGAAACTCTAATAGCAAAAGAAATATGGAATATAGCTGCTAAATCACCAGAATACGGAAATGCACTTATGGATTTGCTGGGGGAAGAAATTTATAACAAAATAATGATTCTTCAAAGAGAGTAATAAGAGTAATGGGCCAAGCTAAAAAAATAGTTTGGTCTTTTCTCTTTTTTTATTTCGACGCACAAAAAACAATAGTAAAATATAGTTCATGCCCATGAAAACCGAAATGGTGTCATATTGTTTTATATTTGTGTGTGAAAACGAGTAAAGGAGAAAAAAAGAATGATGAAATCTCTGTGTAGTGATTGCGGGCATAATTGTACAAATCGTAAGAACAAATTGTGTGCCGACTTCAAAGGTATTTGGTGTAACGCTGAGTACGGACGAGTCATAAACAGAAAAGTAAAAGGTTGTAAGAACTATATTTCGAAAGATAAAAAGAATTAATATGGTTGAGAGCCTTCCATATAGTGAATTGATTACGGGTGAAAATAAATGACAGACAGCGGAAAAGAGATTCTTAATAAAGCCTATCATCAGGGATGGCTCAGTGGTTTTGACTTCTCTTTACTTATCCATGATATGACTATATCTGAAAACGGGTATGTTATTGACACAGGTAATTGGGAAACTGTCAATGCTGAAGTTGCCCTACGATTGGCAGAACAAATAAAAAAGCATCCAATTATTTGGAAGTTTTTCTTTATGGTTGCATAAAAGGAGAAAAAATGGCGTCATTGAGTGATATTATTGTTAAAAAAGAGCTTAGGTTATGTAAAATTGATAAAGAGCTTGGATATTTCCATTGTTGGGAGCAATATGCTGATCCGGGCGTCCAATATTCACGGGTATTCGGTATCGTCGAATTCGATGACCGAATCGAGCGAGTTGATCCGACAAAGATCCAGTTTATCGACGAAACTCATAATTATTTACATGTTAGAAAAGAATATTTGGGTTCGTTTAAAAAGTCGAAGTGAAAGGAGAAAAAAATGCCTGAAGGAGTAAAAGAGACCTTATGCACTAGATGCGAGCATCGAGAAGTCTGTATTTATAAGCTAGATTATCTTAATATTCTCAAAGCAGTTGAAAACGCGCGCGTGTCTGTGGTTAAAGAGGCCCAAGATGGAGGGTTCTCGTCTAAGAAAGTGGCCGACTATGATTTCATTAGCGAAATCTCTGTTGGATGCCGTTACTATAGACACCGGACCGATACTTGTTGTTATGGAGATTAACAATGCCTGACATTTTAGTAGTTAAATGCAATACGTTTCTTCCACATGAAAAGATGCAGGCCGTTCTTGATAACCTTAAGGCTCAGAAAGAGACTGGAGTTATTTTACTTCCGCCTTATTTGGAAGCCCAGATAGTTCCAGAGGATATTGAGATTAAGCTTGCTGATGGGAACGGCGAATGTGTACTGATACAAAGCGAGGACTTCTAAAAGGAGAAAAGATATTGATTCGAAAATACGCGTATCTATGCAATCTAAAAATGTGCACAAATTGCACATTTCCGACATGCTCTCATACAACAGATTTACACTATAGGATGCCTACTGAAGGAACTGAAATGAGATTGCTGGGATGCTCAAATGGAGTCGAATATTACATGGAGTTTGTTAAAAAGAATGAAGGATACGATAGATAAATGAAAGGAGAACAACAATGCTAGGTGATAAACTTTGGTGCATCGTTTGTGACGTTTATGTTACTCCAGTCATTACTTCTGAACAAGTGACTATGACAGAGAAGGGGATTGAGTTTACATATCTTGAGAACTCGTCTTCATGCCCGCACTGTCATTGCCGACTGTACGATGCGGATGAAAGCGACAAGAATGCCTTAAGACGTTCTTCTGAATATTGGAAAGCGAAATGTAAATTGCTTGAACTTGAAAAGGAGAAAAATAAATGATGTTCTCATGCAATCGATTTGCATTAGCTCCTCATTTGTGCTACGAATGCAAACGTTATATTTGGCTTGAGGGATATAGAAAAGCCGACGTTTGGATAAAGTTTGCAGATAGATCTATCAAAGAAAATATCTGCAAAAGCTGTCTTACGAAATTTGATGTCGGAGATCATTAAGATGTGTAATAATTACTGTATTAGATGCGCATGCAAAGTTCCTGTATTTTTTGGCCACCGGCGTGTTCTTATTGAGCACGGCTCCATTAAAACCACATTTGATGAAGAATATGCTATATGCCAGTATTGTGGAGAGAAAGTCTATGACCCTAAAGTGCATGACAGGAACGTAAAGGCTCGCGAACGAGCTATGGATGAATCTCTGAAAGAATAGTTGAAAGGAGAAAAAATAATGAAAGTATCTGAGATCTGCACGATAGTGAATGATTGCGATAGACTCTGCACCATTTTACGACAGAATAACTACACACTAACTGATTCGGAAAAGCAGGAAATCGGGTACCTGCTGTGGGATTACAGAGACGAACTTCTGAAGAAAGAAGTTAAGTAATAAGAGGAAAATGTATGAAGTCTAAAAAGAAGAAACCGAAAGCTAGCCCTCTTGATATTCCCCAGGCTAAAGCAAAGGCTGTGAGGAACACAATCCTGATGGCCGAATATGTATTGCAGTCTAAGCACGGATTCGATCGCGACCAGATTGTAGAATTCCTTGAGAATATGACATATGTAGCCGAAGCTGTTCAAGAGGGAAGACTTAATATGACAGATATTAACAACGCCAATAGGCAAGAAATACATTTGAATACTACTTCGGATATTTGTTCAAAATAAACAAATTTTTTCGCGATTTATACATTCTATATTATGGACCGAAAGGTTACTATATTTTGGAAAGGTGAAATGCAAAATGAAGAAGGAAAAAGTGAAGGAATTCTATCAGAAGCATAAGAAGGCTATTGCTAATTTTGCTTGGATGGCTATCGGAGTCGCTGCTGGCGCCTGCACTATGAATGTAGTATCCAACCATCGAGGTTTCCTTGTGACAGACAAGAATGCGAAAAAGATTCTTGTTGATTCTGCTAGAGAACTCGAGGCAGGAAAAATTACATTATTTACTGCAGAGAGTGCCAATGGCATCTGCGGCGGCCAGCTTGGTGAACTTGGTAATCTAATTACTGAGTGCGGAGGAAAGGATAACATCTTTAAATACTTCATTGCTATTGGCCCGGATAATGAGTAACATACAAGGTTATAAAAGGAGGAGTTCTAACAAGGGCTCTTCCTTTTTCGCGAATGAGACAAAGCCTATTATGAAGAGTACGGCAGCATTAGGTGCAGAGCTTGAAAGGAAGGGAGCTCTTAATAAAAGATGGATCTAATCCGACTCCCTCACGGTGAGAGTCCGTGCGTACACTTTTATTTTTTCCGCTCGCGAGTAAAACACTCCATATTATGAGAGGAAACTAAAGATATTTAAAGGAGTGTATTTACTTATGAAATATAACATTATTATTGCAAAACTTACGGCTATCCTGTTCGGTTACGACATGGACGTTATCGGTAATTTTGGTTATGATATTGCTTGGCAGAATTCCTACCAGCATGTCACCGGCACTATCGGTATCGTTGCAGGTCTGATCGCACTGGCGTTTGTTGTCACTGCAATGGTTAAACAAATTAGAGAAGTTAAAGGCAGTCATTAAACATAATAGTTTCTCTCAAGAGGGGAAGCCTACATGGGCTTTCTTTTTTATTTTAATAAGGAGGAGTACATATGGAATCAGAGATTCGTCTTAGGAAAGTTGGAGGCAAGTATATTCTGACTGCGTACGGACGTCAAATTGAATGCGAATCAATGGCGCAGGTGAGAGAAGCCTTGTCGCTTGATGAACATGAAGCGGATCCGGAAATTGAAACTACTGAAAAAGAAAAGGAGATTAATGAAATGGCTACTACTAAGAAAACTGTTGTTGACGACCCTGTGGAACATCCTTCGCATTATACGGCTGGGAACATTGAATGCTTGGATGCGATTGAATCTGCAGTGTGTAAGTACGGAATTCCTTCGCACGCGTTTCTTGCGGGTCAGGTGATCAAGTATATTTGGCGGGCACCGCTTAAAGGTAAGTACTATGAAGACCTGAAAAAGGCCAGATTTTACCTCGAAAGAATGATTGAAGACGAGGAAAATGAGTGACTAAAGACGGTTGCCAATTGGCAATTAGTTGCTTCTTGGCAACCATTTTTAAAAAATTGGACTTAAAAGTTGCCAATCGGCAACAGGCTAAAAATGGCCAAAAATGGGTCGGTTGCCGGTCTGCAACTTTTTGTTGACAGTTGGCAACTTTTTGTTTGCCAATTGGCAACTAAAATGGCCCAAAATGGGCTGTTTTTGGGGGTTTTTGGCCATTTTTGGGGGTTTTGGAGGCCTTTTAAAATTTTTGGTTGCAGACCGGCAACCGACCTAATCTATTACGCGAAAAAAATATATAATAA
>ULWQ01058599.1_pt1 | contig 20294 bp, 6 predicted proteins | sample 1960491 | NCBI WGS metagenome assembly ULWQ01 (sample SAMEA4835816, study PRJEB28245) | human gut metagenome | biome: gut microbiome; material: fecal sample | place: Denmark | collected 2008
CTCGAAGAAAACACAGCCACAGCTTTAGGGCTTTGTACGAAGGGGGCTGAGTTGACAGCAAGCATGGCCAAAGCGACCGAGCTATTGGCGCAAATGGAAGATGGGACATATAATGTGACAGATGCCGTAAAGCAAGAACTGCAAGACGCTATCGGAACTGCGGAAGAGGTTCTGAAACTGTCCACAATGAAAGAAGTCACTGAAGCGATTGGCGACGGCATCACGGCCATGAACACGGCAACATCCAATGCCGTGGCTTACATCAGCCTAAGCTATTCATTACAGAAAGCCAAAGCATTGGCCGACCGTATCGGCGGTTTGGCAGAAACCGAAGCTTACAAGAAAGTAGCTGAATTGTTGGCCTCCACGGAATTGGTTTACGACGATGTGGCTTTGGCCGCACAGGCTCTCAATGCAGAATGCCGTACAGCCATGACTCCGGAGTTCCTTTCTACGGCATCCGATGACAATCCGATAGAACTTACCAGTTTCATTGTCAATCCGAACGTATTCCAAACCGTGTCGGAAATGGCTCCTCCTTCCGGTTGGGATTGCGACAAAGGGGCTGCGGACGGTACGTGGTACACGTCTACCGAAGGTACAGGTAATTCAGATCTTTTCTGCAACAGTTGGACCGGTTCCCGTCTGAACCCCTCACGCTATGGCCAAACTATAGGAAGCGACGAAGAAGGAGCGGTGAAGTTACCGGACGGACTGTACATATTGAAAGCAGCCACTTATACAAACGCCGGAGCGACCAACGTACTCTTGTACGCCTCGACAGACAGCGTGGATTTCGCCTTTGCGGAAAGCAACGAAGATTGGGACACTTATGTAGAAGCACGAGACGCTCTGGCTACAACGACGGAAACAGAGAACTTCGAAGTGCGCGACGGTAAACTTCATATCGGTATGGTTTGCGTAGGCACGACAGGTGGAAACGGTAAAAGTTGGTATGCCGACAACTTCCGCCTTTATTACATCAAGAGCGATGTAATCTCTGCTTACCGCGACCGTCTGCAAGCCCGACTGGATGAAGCGGCCCTGCTGCATGAAAAGATGGTGGAAGCCGGTATCGACGACAGCGACGACCTCGGTTTTGCCTTGGATCCGGAAGACGGTTATCCCGACATCATCGAATCCGGAACACAAGAAGAGCTACAATTAGCCATCGAGGATATGGACCGTATGTTGGAGGAAGGCAACACGATTATTACAAATTATGAAACCCTCACGCCTCTCTTAAGCAACGGTACCGTTTTGAACAGTCAATTAAATGAAGGGCTGGTGGTAGCCCAACCTAAGGTCACGGCCGATTTCTCCATGGCATTGGAGGACGCTGCGGTTTACGCGGAAAAGATGACATGGGGAAATTACTTGGATGAAAGGATCGTTGAGAAGACAACTGTATTGAACGATGCGACCGAAGCCTTGAAAGCTTCCATCGCGCTCTGCTTCCCGTTGGGTAAAGCTAAAACCTTGGCCGACCAAATCGGTGGATTGACCGAAAGCGAAGCGTATAAAAACGTGGTGGCACTTTTGAAAAGCGATGAGATTGACCAAATCGATGCCGACGAATTCACGGAACTGTTGAAGATGGAATGTGTGGAAGCCATGACACAGGACGTGAAAGAAAACGCCAAAGAAAACCCGTTGGACATGACGAGTTTCATTGTCAATCCGAATATCTATCAAAATGCAGTGGACGACAATAATACGCCAATCAACACCGTAGCCAACGGTTGGGAGTGCCAAACGACGGCTGACAGTCAGGAACGTACCAAAGCGACGAGCGGCGACACTTGGTTGTATTGTTGGAGCTGGTCCGGAAAAGAAAGCAACAACATCGCTTCTTCTACCGATTACCATCAAGTTTTGGGCAACTATGGGGCACAAGAAAGCAAGGTCGCCTTACCCGATGGAGCTTACCGTTTGGAGGCTGCCACTTGGTGTACGAAGACTCCGGAACTGTTGCAGTTGTATGCTTTGACGCGCAATGTGTCTACCGAGATTGTACCCGACATCAACCAAAACGACAGCACGGTTTACGTATTCAGCGACAGCGTATACGCGGAAGCTGTTTTCAATGCCGATACCGACGCATGGGACATCGCTCAAAACACGTTGTCTACCACCACGGTCATACCGGAAATTTATGTGGAAAACGGAAGCCTGGTCATCGGTATCAAGGGAAGCGGCGTCATTACCGGGAACGGACAATATTGGTTTGCCGATAATTTCCGCCTTTATTACGTAGGTCCGAACAAAGGCGACAATATCTCGGCTCCCTCCGTGGATAACAATGACCTGATGAAAGAAGTGGATGTATATGACTTGTCCGGCCGGATGGTACGCAGACAAGTAAGGAAGTCCGAGGCTCTGCGCGGTCTGCATAAGGGCATCTACATCATGGACGGAAAAAAATACGTAGTGAAATAGAGCAGAATGAAGTAAAATGCAATTCAGGCAGACAGGCCACCAACCATTTTTTCAGGGGACGGCCTGCCTGCCTTTTCAACACAACAGCAAAAATCAACGATGAATTTATGAAAAAGTATGTTTCTCTTGTCTTGTTCTCCTTACTGAGTTGGGCCGTCTGTGCAACAGACTTTCCGAAAGTCATCCTTGCCGGAGACTATCCCGACCCCACCATCCTGCGCGACGGGAAGGATTACTACATGACGCATTCTCCTTTTTATTATGCGCCGGGCTTCCTCATCTGGCATTCCCAGGACTTGGAACATTGGGAACCGGTATGCCGTGCCATGGCGCAATGGGAAGGCTCGGCCATGGCACCGGATTTGGTGAAGTATAATAATAGGTATTACATCTATTATCCGGCTGCCGGGACGAACTGGGTGATATGGGCGGACGACATCCACGGGCCGTGGAGTGCACCGAAAGATTTGAAGGTGAACGGCATCGACCCCGGGCATGTGGCCGATGCGGATGGAAAACGTTACTTGTATCTCTCCGAAGGCAAAGTCGTGCAGCTCTCCGACGACGGATTGTCTACGGTGGGCGAAGTGAAAAAGGTCTACGACGGTTGGCCCTATCCCCGGAACTGGCGGACGGAAGGCATGTATCTGGAATCTCCGAAGCTGAACTACCACAACGGCTACTATTACCTCACGTCGGCCGAAGGCGGAACTGCCGGACCGGGCACCAGTCACATGGTCGTGACGGCACGTTCGAAAAGCGTACTCGGTCCGTGGGAGAACTCTCCGTTCAACCCGTTGGTGCACACTTACAGTGAAAGAGAAAGCTGGTGGTCCAGGGGACACGGCACACTGATAGACGATGTAAACGGAAACTGGTGGGTGGTGTACCACGCATACGCCAAAGGTTACCATACTTTGGGGCGTCAAACCCTTATCGAACCGATCGAGTGGACACCGGACGGATGGTGTCGTGCCAAGTCCACAGGCACGTTTCCCAAGGCAGAGGTTCCCATCCGTCACGGCCTGGAGCTTTCCGACGACTTCCAGGGGACGGAACTGGGGCTGCAATGGACGTTCTGGAAAGAATATGCCCCGAAAGCCGTGACCCTCGAAAACCGGACATTGCGGCTGAAGGCTAAAGGCAAGACTCCGGCAGACGGCCGTTTGTTGTTGGCTACCGCAGAAGACAAGAACTACGAAACCCAAGTTGAAGTCACGGTCGGGAAAAACAATACAGCCGGACTCTTGCTTTATTATAGTGAAAAAGCATACGCCGGACTGGTGTCGGACGGCAAGACATTCACCGTCTACCGGCACGCCGGACAAAAGACAGAATTGCCCAACACGTTAGGCCGACAGTTCACGGTACGGATAAAGAACCAAGGTAACCACGTCTCCATATCGGTTGGAAAGGACGTAAAGGAATGGACCACACTGGCCGAAGGCATAGATGTGTCCGGCATGCACCACAACGCCTATAAAGGTTTCTATGCCTTACGTATAGGATTGGTTTCCATCGGGAAGGGTGAAGCCGCTTTCCGCCGGTTCCGTTATAAAAACGCCGTTCCGCAGGAAAAAGACCTGAGTGCCTACCTGATGGTGTTCCACAAGGACGAAACGCACGGCCTTTACATGGCATTGAGCCGAGACGGATACACGTTCACGGCTCTGAACGACGGGGAACCCGTCTTGGCCGGCGATACGATTGCTTACCAAAGAGGGATACGCGACCCCTATATCTACCGTGGACCGGACGGCGCATTCTATTTGGCCATGACCGACCTCCATGTCTTTGCCCGCCGCGACGGCTACCGCGAAACGGAGTGGGAGCGCGACCGTAACATGTACGGTTGGGGAAACAATAAGGGGCTTGTGCTGATGAAGTCGTGGGACTTGGTAAACTGGAAACGCGCCAACATCCGTTTCGACCAACTGACAGCCGGATTGAGTGAAATAGGCTGCGCATGGGCACCTGAAATTGCCTACGACGAACGGGTGGGCAAACTGATGATTTACTATACCATGCGCTTCCGCAACGAACGCAACAAACTGTATTACGTGTACGTAAACGATGATTTCGACCGTATCGAGAGCCTGCCCCAACTGCTCTACGAATACCCGGACGAAACGGTTTCGGCCATCGACGGCGACATCACCAAGGTAGGGGATAAGTACCATCTTTTCTACGTGGCTCACGACGGACAGCCGGGTATCAAGCAGGCCATTTCCGACCGTATCAGCGGAGACTACGAATACGATCCGCGTTGGTACGACTTTGAACCGAAATCTTGCGAGGCTCCTACGGTATGGAAACGCCTCGGAGAGGACAAATGGGTGCTGATGTACGATGTATATAGTATCACGCCACACAATTTCGCCTTTACCGAAACGTCGGACTTCATCACGTTTAAAAATCTGGGACGTTTCAACGAAGGAGTGATGAAATCCACGAATTTCAATGCTCCCAAGCATGGAGCCGTGGTGCATCTGACCACCGAGGAGGCCGACAAGCTTGAAGCTTACTGGCTCAAGAACAAACGGAAATACGTTTCCACGGCATCCATACAGAAAAATCCCCTGTTCCCCGGTTATTATGCCGACCCGGAAATACTATATTCCGAGCAAACGCAAAAATACTACGTTTATCCCACGACGGACGGTATACCGGGATGGGGCGGCACGAGCTTCAAGGCTTTCTCGTCCGCCGACTTGAAAACGTGGAAAGAAGAGCGTGTCATGTTGGATTTGAGACAGGTTTCATGGGCGAAAAAGAACGCATGGGCACCTTGTATCATCGAGAAAAAACAAACAGACGGCAGTTACAAATATTATTTTTATTACACGGCAGAGAAGCAAGTGGGCGTGGCGGTAGCCGACCATCCGCTCGGCCCGTTCAAGGACAGCGGCCAACCGCTGATAGGGAAGGAACTTCCGGGCGGAATGAAACGCGGACAGAATATCGACCCGGACGTTTTCACCGACCCCGTGAGCGGCAAGACTTATTTGTACTGGGGCAACTATTACATGGCAGTGTGTGAACTGAACGATGACATGGTATCCGTCAAACCGAACACCACGAAGATACTCATCGACAACGACCGGCATTACAGTGAAGCGCCTTACGTCTTTTACCGTGACGGATACTATTATTTCACATGGTCTAAAAACGACACGCGGAGCGCGGACTACGAAGTCCGTTACGTGCGTTCCAAGTCCCCCGTCGGCCCGATCGACCCGTCGGAAAGCCGGATGGTAGTCTGCAAAAAGCCCGACCAGGGCATTTATGCCACAGGCCACCAATCCTTCCTGCAAGTGCCCGGCACGGACGAATGGTACATCGTCTACCACCGCTTCAAGTTCCCCGACGGCATCACGATGGGGCGTGAAGCGGGTTATCACCGCGAAGTCTGCATGGACCGCGTGTTTTTCAATGAAGACGGCACAATAAAACAAGTCGTTCCAAGTCTATAATAAAGAGCATATCATATACATTTATAAACAAAATCGACATACGATGAAACGAATATTATTGGGTATATTAGGCGTATGCGCATGCCATGCCTACGCACAAACATTCAAGGAGTGGCAAGACCCTGAGATCAATGCCGTCAACCGTGCCCCCATGCACACCGACTTTTTTGCCTATGAAAGTACGGAACTGGCGGCAAAAGGAATGAAAGAACTGTCCGGAAACTTCATGAGCCTGAACGGGAACTGGAAATTCAACTGGGTGGAACATGCCGACGCACGTCCGGAAGGCTTCTGGAAGACGGATTTCAACGACAAAGGCTGGGTGGATTTCCCGGTTCCGGGCGTGTGGGAACTGAACGGTTATGATGTCCCGGTATACGCAGGAGTGGATTTCGGATGGAAAGGCTACGAAGGGCGCACGTTCAAGAAGCCGCCCCATGTCCCGACGGAAAACAACCACGTAGGTTCCTACCGTCGTGAAGTGGTGATTCCTTCAGACTGGAAAGGGAAAGACATCATCGCCCATTTCGGTGCCGTGTCTTCCAACATGTACCTATGGGTCAACGGAAAGTTTGTGGGTTACAGCGAGGACAGCAAAATGGAGGCGGAGTTCGACCTGACCCCTTATCTGAAACCTGGGCAAAAGAACCTGATAGCCTTCCAAGTGTTCCGTTGGTGCGACGGCAGCTACTTGGAGGATCAGGATTTCTTCCGTTACAGCGGCGTATCACGCGACTGCTACCTCTACGTGCGCCACGCCAAGCGGATAGAAGACCTTCGGGTCACTCCCGACTTGGACGACCGGTATCAGGACGGGACACTGGAAGTCCGTATGGATGTAAAGGGCAAGGCCCGCATTACACTCGAATTACTCGATGCACGCGGGGAAACCGTCTGCATGAAAGAAGTCCGCGAAACGGGAACCCCATCCGTCATCATGCCGGTGAAGAACCCGCATAAATGGACGGCAGAGACGCCCTACCTCTACACCCTCAGGGCTACACTGAAAGACGGAAACGCCATCCGCGAAGTCATACCCGTAAAAGTGGGATTCCGGAAAATCGAAATCAAGGACAGCCAACTTTTGGTAAATGGGCAGCCCGTGCTCATCAAAGGAGTAAACCGTCATGAGATGGATCCCGACGGAGGCTCGTATGTCACCCGCGAGAGGATGCTCCAAGACATACAACTCATGAAGAAATTCAATGTCAATGCCGTGCGCACCTGCCACTATCCGGACGATCCGTATTGGTATGAACTGTGCGACCGTTACGGCCTTTACATCGTGGCCGAAGCCAATCTCGAAAGCCACGGCATGGGTTTCAAGGAAAAGTCGTTGGCCAAGGACCCGGCTTACAAGAAAGCGCATTTGGAACGCAACCAACGCAACGTGCAGTGCAACTTCAACCATCCGAGCATCATCCTGTGGTCGATGGGCAACGAGTGTGGCGACGGCTCGAACTTCGAGGCCTGTTACGACTGGATTAAACAGGAAGACCCCAGCCGCTTCGTCCACTTTGAACAAGCTTACGACACCGGTTCCAATACCGATGTCTACTGTCCGATGTATCCCACTTACTCCCGTTGCATCAAGTATTGCGAGGACGACAACAAACAGAAACCCTTCATCATGTGCGAATATGCCCATGCCATGGGGAACGCTTTGGGCGACTTCAACATTTATTGGGACTTAATCCGGAAGTATCCCAAGTTCCAAGGCGGCTTCATCTGGGACTGGGTGGACCAGTCGCCGAGATGGACCGGTCGCAACGGGGAAATGATATACGGTTACGACGGGGACTTCGACGATTATAAGACCAAGGACGACAATTACATGGTCAACGGCTTGTTCGGTCCCGACCGTGTACCGAACCCGCACAGCTACGAAGTGAGATACTTCTACCAGAACATCTGGACCACGCCCGGAGATTTGTCGAAAGGCGAAATCAAGGTATACAACGAGAATTTCTTCCGCGACCTTTCGGCATACGTCATGGAGTGGGAAACACTGAAAGACGGAAAAGTCATGCGCAGCGGAACGGTGGAACGGATAGATTGCCAACCGCAACAAACCGCCACGATGACCTTGGACTGGGGCGGAACTGACGGGGAAGGCGAATGGTTGCTCAACGTGAGATACCTGCAACGGGAAAGAGAAGGCATCATTCCGGCGCGTCACGTGGTGGCCAAGGCACAAATCGAACTCCGGCCCTATCAGGCACCGGACATGGTTTTGAAGAACGAAAGCGTGCGTTACATTCCGGATGTCGTCCCGCAAGTCAACGACCGTAATCTGGCCCATCTGATTATCACGGGAGAGAACTTCCGGGTACGTTTCAACAAGATGACCGGATACATGGAACGCTATGCCGTGAACCGGACGGAGTTCATCCGGAAAGGCGGTGCGCTGACACCAAATTTCTGGCGCGCCCCGACCGACAATGATTACGGTGCCAAACTCCAACACAAATATGCGGCTTGGAAAAATCCCGACCTGCGTCTCACGTCTTTAAAACACGAAACGAAAGAAGGACAGGTCATCGTGTCGGCGGAATACGACATGAGGAGTGTGTCGGCCAAGCTTTACCTGACCTATACCATCAACAACCGAGGAGCCGTAAAGGTCAACCAAAAGATGGTGGCCGACAAGGGGAAAAAGGCATCCGACATGTTCCGCTTCGGCATGCAACTGGTCATGCCCAAGGATTTTGAATACATTTCTTACTACGGACGCGGGCCGGTGGAGAATTACAGCAACCGCAACCACAGCACAGACCTCGGCATTTATCACCAGACCGTAGACGAACAGTTCTATCCCTACATCCGTCCGCAAGAGACGGGCACGAAAACAGACATCCGTTGGTGGAAAGTCCTCGACGTGAAAGGCACGGGGTTGCAGTTCGTGGCCGATGCCCCGTTCTCGGCTTCCTCCCTGCACTACACCATCGAATCGTTGGACGAAGGACCGGTGAAGAAACAGGGACATTCGCAGGAAGTGGAAAAGGCAGACCTGACCAACGTTCTGATAGACAAGGCACAGATGGGACTGGCTTGTATCGACAGTTGGGGGGCCATGCCCGAACCGGAATTCCCCCTGCCGTATGAAGATTATGAGTTCACCTTCATCATGACCCCTGTTTCTCACAATTACCCATTATATTGACCGAAGATATGAATATCCTGAAACCTTTTATGGCACTTTGCCTCATGCAGGCTTTGCCATGTACCGTACGGGCGGCACAACCCGATTCCGTTTATGTCTTCCCTTATCCCACGACCAACGACCACGGGCGGCGCGGCATGCAGTTCGTCTGGAGCGCGGACGGGAAGCACTGGCAGGACGTGGCGGAAGGAATGGTCTTTATGCGGTGCGACTTCGGTGCTTGGAAATACATGTACAAGCCGCGTCTGATACAAGACCGGCAGGACGGAAGGTTGCACTGTTTCTGGGACTTGGACCCGGAAGGCAGCGCGATAGGCTATGCTTCATCCGCTGACCTGATAAAATGGACGCCCCAAGAATACTTCATGGCCACGGAGCAAGGAAAGTTCGCCGTGAAAGACGGGCGTATGCCGGTGGCTGACACGGTACAAATCGGTGACAAGACGATTGCGGGGTATGCCCTGAAAGTATCCTACGGCATATTGGAAGGCATGGAACGCCATGGCATATACCGTTCCGCCCTCAATGCGCTGAGGGGCGAACGTGCCGAGCACGACGCGGCCCGGTTTGCCGGACTGCAAACGGTCAATGCACGGATTACCGTGGACGAAGGCCGGGCGAAACCCATCAGTGAGAACCTGATTGGCGTGTTCTTTGAAGACTTGAATTACGCAGCCGACGGCGGACTGTATGCCGAACTGGTGCAGAACCGGGATTTCGAGTACTCCGAAGCCGACGGCAACAAGGACCGGAACTGGAACAGCCGCTACGCGTGGAGCGTGGAGGGCGAGGGCATGGCATTCGACGTGTCCACGGATCAGCCCGTCCATCCCAACAATCCCCATTACGCTGTGCTCGACGTGGCGCAGCCCGGCGGCGGCTTCACGAATACGGGATTCGACGGCATCGCAGTGAAAGAAGGCGAGAAGTACGACTTTTCGCTTTTCACCCGTACACCGGACGGCAAGGGAGGCGGAAAGGCCGTGGTACGTCTGGTCGACCCACAGGGAAAGACCGTGGCCAAGACCACCGTCAAGTTGTCCTCCAAAACATGGAAGAAACGGGAAGCCGTGTTGAAAGCCACGGCCACCGTGGCACAGGCCCGGCTCGTCATCATCCCGCAGTCTGCCGGACGGTATGCCCTCGACATGATTTCACTGTTCCCACAAAAGACGTTCAAGGAACGGAAGAACGGGCTTCGCGCCGACTTGGCTCAGGCCATTGCCGACATCCGTCCGCGTTTCGTCCGCTTCCCCGGCGGATGTCTGGCCCACGGGGACGGGGTGGACAACATCTATCATTGGAAAGAGACCATCGGCCCGTTGGAAGCCCGAAAACCGGCGGCCAACATCTGGCGTTACCACCAGACGCGCGGCTTGGGCTACTTCGAGTATTTCCAGTTTTGCGAGGACATCGGTGCCGAACCGCTGCCGGTCGTGGCCGCAGGCGTGCCCTGCCAAAATTCCGGCATCGGAGGCCCGAGCCATCATTCCAAGGACTTCGTGACGGCCAACGGCCAACAGGGCGGCATCCCGATGGAGGAGATGGGGCAGTACATACAGGACGTACTCGACCTGATTGAATATGCCAACGGCGATGCCAAAACCACACGGTGGGGACGCGAACGGGCCAAGGCCGGGCATCCCGAACCGTTCAACCTGAAATACATCGGACTGGGCAACGAAGACCTCATCAGCCGCGTGTTCACGGAACGGTTTACGATGATTTATGAAGCCGTCCGGGCCAAATATCCCGACATCGTGGTCATCGGCACGACGGGACCGTCCTGCGAAGGAACAGACTACGAAGAAGGATGGGCTTTGGCCGACCGCTTGAAACTGCCCATGGTGGACGAGCATAATTACAACACGCCGGGATGGTATATCAACCATCAGGATTATTACGACCACTACGACCGCAGCAAATCCAAAGTCTATCTGGGGGAATATGCCGCCCATGCCCCGGGACGGGTCAATAACATGGAAACCGCCCTGTCTACGGCCTTGTACCTTACGTCTATCGAGCGTAACGGAGACGTGGTGAGCATGGCCTCCTACGTTCCGCTTCTGGCTAAAGAAGGGCGCACGCAATGGACACCCGACTTGATATACTTTAACAATACGGACGTAAGACTCACTACGGACTATTACGTACAACAGTTATTCGGCCAGAACTCCGGAAGCGAATACTTTCCTTCCATAGTCTTGTTGGACCGCAAGGAGAAAAACGTGAGAAACCGCGTGGGCGTTTCCATGGTGAAAGACGGCGAAAGCGGCGACCTTATCGTGAAATTGGTGAACCTGCTCCCGGTGGCGGTCAAGGCGGATGTGGAAATCCCGTCGCTGGCCGGACATCAAGCCGTAGGGCAGAAGACCATCCTTTCGGGCCGCCCGTCCGACACGAATGCCGTACCGGTAGAAAGCGCAATGGAAATAGGGGAGAAGTTCCCCTATGAAATGCCGGCCTATTCCTTCACGGTTATCAGGATAAAACGCGAATGTAAGTAGAAGTCTTGATAACAAAAGGGATAAGACAGAAGAACAAAAGAACAGAATATTTTGGCTTGCACAGCCTTTTGTCCTTTTGTTCTTCTGTCTCATTTTATCGTTTTGTCAATCTGTCAATCCCACCCTTACGAGAATTGCGTATTTGTCCTTTGGCCCGAAGCCGGAAATAAATAAGGCATTCTCGCGAGGGCGGGATTTTAACTTGCTGTAAGCATAGACTTGTTTTTACTTTCTTTCTGTCCGGCAGCAAGGAAATAGATGCGGAAGGAAGCGGTCGGCCTGTCAGCCGGACGCGAATATCCGGAACACTTTGATTCCGTTTTTGCGAGACGGATTTTCTTCAGATAGCGTCTGAAGCCCCCCTCAAAGGGCATTTTCCTGCCTCTTTCAGCCTCCGGATTCCCCTTTCGGAAGAGTTTGGGCGCACAACGTGCTGAGAATGAAAAATCGCTTTCAGCCGAACGATTTACCGTTCGGCTGAGAAAAAAGCACGAATATGCAGGATTTATGCCATAATATTGTATTTATACCGTATAAATATACAGAAAAAAGACCTGAAAAGCCCTTTTTCTCTTATTCTTGAAATACGGGAATTCCGGAAAAACTGTCTTTTTGACAGCTTAAAGTCCTCTAAAACGTACAAATGTAAGTCCCTCCAAACACTTCACCCATATCTGAAGTATTCCTTTTGCAACTGCGTCTTAATATCCTTGCGTGCCAATAAGATATGCTGTTCCACCGTACGCTTTGAAACAGACAGTTCACGGGCGACCTCGGAAGGGGTGAGGTTTTCAAAAAAGGACAGGCAATACGCCTTGCGCCGCTTTTCCGGCAGGGCAAACACCAAACGGTCGAACATCAGTTTCAATTCCTTGAAAGATACTTTTTCCTCCGTCGTGTCTTGCAAGGTCTCCTGCGTGTAAAACAGTTCGCCCCACACGTCATTTTCCTTGCGGTATCTTCGTTGGCGATCGGCCATCAGGTTACGTGCCACCTTGTAAGCCAAGGACACCACAGCCTCCGGACTTATGAAATCCTTATGCTTCCACAGTCTCTCAAACACATCCTGCACCACATCTTCCGCCTCGTCGGGGCGATCGATGCGGGATGCGATATAATGCTTCAAAGCTTCCTTTTGCCGTACGTAACACGCGGCCAGTCCTTTTTCGTCGTTTTTTGCTTCCATGGCACATCGTTTGATTTCTACCACAAAAGTAGCCTAACGGCAGGCGACGGAATGGGATGATTTCAGCCGATTGTTACGTCATTTTGCGCCTTTCCTTCTTTTTCCCTGAACTGTGTCGGTGTCATGCCGAACTCTTCCTTGAAATGCAGGTTGAAATACTTGATGGTGTTGAATCCCGTGAGGTCCGCTATTTCGTTCACGCTGCATGTGGTGGCCTTCAGCAACTGGGCTGCCCGTTTCAACCGGATGGAACGGATGAACTGCAAGGGCGTGACGTTGACAATGGCCTGCATTTTGCGGTTCAACTGGGTCTTGCTCATCCCCACGTCCAAGCTCAGGTCGCCCACGGAATATTCCGGATTGCTGATGTTTTTCTTGACGGATTCCAAGGCTTTCTCCATCAGCTTCTCGTCTATCGAAGTCGTGGTGATGGCCTCGAAAGACACGTCGATGGACTTGCGGAACATCTTTTGCCGCCGTTCTTTCTGCTCGATGAGTTGGCGGATGCGCACTTGCAGCATTTCCCAGTTGAACGGTTTCGAGATATAAGAATCCGCCCCTGCTTCGTATCCCCCGATGCGCGAATCATCGGAGCTGCGGGCCGTAAGCAGGATGAACGGGATATGTGAGGTCTGTATGTCGCCTTTCAGCCTGCGGCACAATTCCATGCCGTCCATGCGGGGCATCATCAGGTCGGACACAATCAAGTCCGGCAACTCCGTCCGTGCCGCCTGTTCGCCCTCCACGCCGTCGCGCGCTTCCACCACACAAAAGTCCTTTTGCAGTTGCTCCATCAGGAAATGACGGAATTCGTCGTGATCCTCCACCACCAGAATCTTCTTCCGTCCCGTCTCCGTGGGCGGCATGTCGTGGATTTCGCTCTCTTCGTCCCGGCATTCCGCCTTTTCTTCTGCCGCAGGTGCCGCCCCTCCGCCATGCAGGTCGGTCGGGATATACAGGGTGAAGGCCGTGCCTTCTCCCGTCCGGCTTTCCACCGTGACCTTTCCTTCATGCAGTTTGGCGTACTCGCGCACCAGATGGAGACCTATGCCGCTGCCTTGTCCGGCCGGTTGTCCCTCCGTGGCTGTCTGATAGAAACGGTCGAAAACGAAGGGCAAATCCTTTTCCGCAATGCCGCATCCGGTGTCTTCCACCCTGACCGCCGCATACGGCCGTCCGTCTTCCGATACCTTCTCCAGCGTGACCCGTACCTGTCCGTGCGCGGAGGTGAATTTGAAGGCATTGGAAAGCAAGTTGTTGAGCATCTTATACATCTTGTCGGAATCGTAATTCATGAAAAGACGTTCCACCTTAGGCTCGAAGGAAAGTTCTATCTCACGGCTTGCCGCCAAGTCGGTGAACTGCCTGACAGCTTCTTCCAAGAAAAAGACCATGTCGTTCATCTTCAACCTGAGACGCTCGCCCTTCATTTCCAATTTACGGAAATCGAGCAACTGGTTTACCAGATTGAGCAGACGGCGCGCATTATTGTAAATAGGTTCCAACTTCTTTTTCAACTCCGGTTCGCCCGTATCGTGGATGAGTGCCCCCAAAGGCGTAAGAATCAAGGTGAGGGGAGTGCGGAACTCATGGCTGATGTTCGTGAAGAAGCGGAACTTCATCTGGTCGAGCTCTTCGCGCTGTTTCCGTTCGTTAGCTTCTTGAGCCATCCGGATTTTGAGCTGTGCCCGCCTCCGGAACCTTCTCCACGACCAGACCATCAAACCGGCAGCCAGCACGACGTACACCGCGATGGCCCATGCCGTCGCCCAAAACGGTGGCGCAATGGTAATGGTTATTTCGGCCGGTGTCTTCCCCCAAATCTTGTCCCCGTTGGCGGTGTAGACCACGAATTTGTACTCGCCGGGCTGTAATCCGGTATAGGTGGCGCGTCCGCTCCCGTCGGCCACCACCTCGTTCCACTCCTTATCGTAATTCAGCAGTTTATACTTATAGTAAGTGTGCGAAGGGTTGACATAATTCAGGCCTGAAAATTCTATCATGACGAAATTCTCGTCGTGACGGAGCCGGATTTCCGACGTTCGGTCCACGGTCTGCGTCAGAATCACATGCCCGTTGTATGCCTCGTTTACTTTCAACGGGTTGTTGAACAGATAGAAACGGGTGAAGACGGGATGGTTGTCGCTTCGGTCGTATCGGATTTCCGAAGGATTGAAATAATTGAATCCGTGGGCTCCGCCGAAAAACAAAAGCCCGGACCGGGTTTTCAAAGCTGCATTCTCATAAAACTTGCCGCCCTGCAACCCGTCGGTTTCCCCATAGCTCACCACGGAAAATCCTTTCCCGGCAGGGTCTTCACGAGGTGCGATTTTACAAAGTCCGTTCAACGTGGAAGCCCATACCATTCCCTCGTTGTCCTCCAACAAGGCCGTGACGGCATTGTTGGGCAGTCCGTCGGACTCGGTCAGCACCGTGGCCTCCTTGTGGCGAGGGTCAAACACCAAGATGCCGTCTTCCGTCCCGAACCATTCCACGCCGTGACGGTCTTTCAGCATGCAGAAATATTTGGTGTCGGCATACCGCTGTTCTTTCAGAAAAGCCGGAATCCACACGCTGTCTTTCTGTGTGTCGTAATAGTAGATGCCGCTGTTGCCCAAAGCGGCGAACGTATGGCCGTCCACCGGATAGAAGGCATGAACCACGGCGTATGAACGGAGTTCGGGATGACGGTCGTGCAACATATAGGTAATCTTTCCCGTGGCCGGATCGAAACGTCCGACCCCGCCGGTCACACTGGCCCAATAACGGCCTTCGCTGTCTTCATACAAAGCACGGGATATGTTTTGGTTAGGGTCTTGTTCCCAATTCACCGTAGAACGGAGAAGGTTGCGGACCTGTCCGCCCTCGATGCAATAAAAACCGTGAAGGAAGGTGCCCACCCATATACGTCTGCCCTTGTCCTTAAAAACGGAAAGGCAAATGTCATTCGGTTCGGCCTTGAATACTTGCTCCATCGCACCGGTAGACGGCCGGAAACGGAAGAGGCCGAAAACGCCTCCGATAAGTACAGACCCGTCGGCGTCCTCCAGAAAGCACCGGATGCTCTCGCTGGTGACGGACGAATAGCGGTTCACGGTGTGACCGAGAGAGAACTTCTGCATGCTGGGATGGTAATAACACAAGCCTTGAAAAAGGGTGCCCACCCATATCCCCCCGTTCCGGTCGGAAAATACCGTATAAATATCGTTTTCCAATGTCCCTCCGTCGGTCAGTTCCAGTGCAGGAAGTGTGGTTACCTCGAACGTCCGGGCATCGATGATGCGGAGGCCGGATTTGGACGTGCCGACCCACACATTGCCGTCCCGGTCCAAATCCATGCACGTGAAGAAGTTGGAAAGTCCGCTTATGCCGCATGCCTCCTTCCAAGTGCGTTCCATGCGATTGTAGAAGAATAGTCCGTTGTTGTACATCAGCCAGATGTTTCCTTGGGCATCCGGATGCAGGTATATACGGTCGGTAAGCCTGTTGATGACATGCAGGAAACGTGTCTCTTGCGACACGAACTCGGCCGAAGAGTAGTCCCAGTAGCGAATCAGTCCGCTTTCATATACAATCCAACAGAGATTCTTGTATTGCGTCATTTCCACCGGTACGCCGTATTTCCGGGTAAATTCACTGCCGCCATCCTCAATGGTGCGCAAACGCCCCTGTTCCACGTCGTAGAAGGAGACGGTATTGTCTTCGGTCACGAACCAATAATTCTTGTAATCGTCTATAAACAGGTTCTTCAGCCGCTGATTTATTCCCATGGAAGCCAACACCTCGGAGACGGAATAATCATATTGTCCGCTCTTCATGTCGAGCAAAAGCAGGTAGCCCAACTCTTTGAGCCACATCCGTCCTTCGCGGTCGTAATACTCTTTGGGCGGACGGTCGTATGCCCAAATGTATTTACGTGTCTTGTCGTATGGGAATCGGTCGAACGTGGCACCGTTGTAAATGTTCAGAATGAACCCGGTCTTGATGGCGATACAACCTTCTTCCGTCATCGTCAGGCTGCGGATTTGTCCGTCCGAAAGTCCGTCCGAAGCATCGATAAGGCGGAATTTGTATTGACGGTCTTGTGCGTGGAGGCACGAGGCCAGCAACAGGAACAACATCGGAACGACTGTCCTTATGGCACGCTTTCCTGCTTTTCGTTTTACGGTATCCATGGCTTTTCTTTCAAATAACAAATGATGATTAGACAAAGATAGGCAATCGGCACCACTTGACGTAGGATATTTTGGTTCAAAATATAGGTTGTTTTGTTGCATTGTGCTGAATCGGCCGTCTTTTTCGGACATTTTCCCTCATGCCGTGGCTAGAAAAACATCCTTCAGGCGCATTTGGTTCAGAACGACATAAAAGATGCTTTTTTTCATCCGTCCCCGTACGGTATTTACCTGCTAACTTTGCCACGGTTCATTAAAAACATTTACCATGAAGAAAAGATACTTGATAGTCATGACGCTGTGCAGTTCGTTATGGCTGAATGCACAAAACTTCATCCATCCCGGTATGTTGCATACGCAGGCCGACCTGGACCGGACAAAAGCCAAGGTAGAAGCCGGCGAGGAGCCTTGGGCTTCCGCTTACAGGAAACTGCTGACCAGCCCGCATGTCAGTTTGGACTGGAAGGCTGCTCCGGTCGAGAAAATCGTACGCGGAGGCCGGACGATTTGGGAACCCGACCCGGACAATTACCAGTTGGCTTACCGGGATGCCGCCACGGCTTACCAATGTGCGTTGGTCTGGCACATATCCGGCGATAAGGCGTATGCGGACAAGTCCGTCCAAATCCTTAATGCTTGGGCCAAGACCTGCAAGAAGGTGAGCGGAGACACGAATGCCTGTCTGGCATACGGGCTGTATGGCTACCAGTTTGCCAACGCTGCCGAACTGATGCGCGACTATCCGGGATGGAATGCCACGGACTTCGGACGATTCAAAGAATGGATGCTGAAAGTGTGGTACCACGGGGTAATCGGTTTCCTGCAAGGACGCAACGGGACACAAGACGACCATTATTGGTCGAATTGGGGCTTGTGCAACGTGCTGTGTGCGATGAGCATCGGTATCTTGTGCGACGATGTCTTCATCTACAACCAAGCTACGGAGTATTATAAGTATATGGAAGACCACCGTTATGGCGAGTCGCTGCATCATTTGGTCTGGAAACTTCATCCGGACGAACGCGGCCCCTTCGGCTATTTCGGGCAGATGCAGGAATCCAACCGCGACCAAGGGCATGCTGCCATGGCGCTTGCGTTGGCCACAGACCTTTGCGGCACGGGGCGAAACCAAGGCGATGACTTTTATGCCCTGAAGAACGACCGTATCGTATGTGGGTTTGAATACGTCAACGCCTATAATTCCGGAGTGGACGACTTGCCGAACAGTCCTTATACGAATTGCGACGGGACTTTCATGAGAATGGGAGACGGAGGACGGGGAACCAACCGTCCGGCTCAAGCCCGTATCGTGAATTACTATGAAAACATACGAGGCATAGAGGTGCCTTACTCCAGAAAGATGCTCGAAATGAACGAAAACGGTATAGACGCAGGAGGCGGATTCGGCGGAGGGAACAGCGGCGGATACGACCATTTGGGTTTCAGTACCCTGATGTGTACGCTCGACCCGTTGGAGGACAAGACTAAAGTCCCCACGGTCCTGAGTGGAAAAATCGCGTATGAAGGCCGTGAAATCGACCGGCCTGACGTGAACTGTATCCCCAAAGGGGCGACCGTGACCCTGACGGCCCTATTGCCGGACGGAGAAACGGATACCGGTAAATGGACATGGGACGATGACCCGGCATGCACTTCTTCCACACGTGACATCGTGTTGGACACTTCGCGTACCTTCCGTGTGCATTATACCAATGAAAAAGGCGTGAACAACACGCAGTTGTTCGCCCTTCATGTGGAAGGGGAGGGATGGACCGGCAACTTTACTCCTTATTATAAAATGAACGGTACCACGGGAACAGACACGTTGATTTACGTGAAGAAATATGATGAACTGACATTTGGGATGGAGTATATTGATACTCCTGTGCGTGAATGGAAGTGGGAAAAAAGTACCAATGGGCAGAATTGGAATGCACTGAGCCACAACGAAAATCTGATGACGCTGCCGAGCGTTTCATCGAATGCTTATTACCGGGTGACGATGACCAATCAGGCCGGTGCCCGATTACAACAAACGTTCCGCGTGGAGGTGTCGGAGATAGACCCGTTTATTGCGTATGGCGACGATAAAAACTATAGCGGGACGACTTTGGCCGTGCCACGCCACACAGCCGTGTCTTTGTACGCCTCGCCGAACTCCCTGCTCGCCCAATCAGCCAACTCCACGCGCGTTTACAAGTGGATACTCGACAAAGACACCATACAAGCCGACACATTGACTTTCCACCTGAACGATTTGGGCGGAAAAGTGGCCGATCTGAACGATACTTTGTGTGTCGGAGTGTTGGACACCTGCATGGAATACACGTTGATGTTCCACCGCGTTTCACAAACAGGCTCGAAAGCCGAAACCGTATTGCATTTCAACCTGCCGGTATATGAGACCAATACGCTCGAACCGCAAGCCAAAGACAGTTTTTATATTAAAGACCCGCAAACAGGCCGGTATTTGAGGAATACGGATGCTACGTTCACCGGTCTGGACGAAACCGGCGGCCAGTCTTTTTTGTGGAGGATACGTCCCATGCCACTTTATGGCGACCGTTACATGTTTGTCAGCCAAACGGATAACAATAAACATTTGTCTGACGAGGGGACACTGACTACAAAGAATGATTATTCCAAACATTCCTTTAATCTCTTCCGCAAATATTCGGATGAAGACCTGTATGCCATCGGTCTTTCTTCGACCGCAGGCTCAGGTTTTCTCGAAACCGATGCCGACGATCCAGCCTTAAGCGTAACTAAAGGAAGCGTGTTTTCGGAATTTCCTTTCGTCATAATCCGGAAAGTACAACCGGACGACCCTGACGGCATCAAAGATTGTCGGAACGAAACAGAGTATACCGTAAATCCTATCGTCAGCTATTCCTGCCACGGGCAAGAGTTGTACTTGAAGAGCAAAGAAGCCGGAATATTACGTATTTACTCGTTATCCGGCGTGCTTCTGCAAACGGAAACCTGCGAAATGGGTGACAATCATATACGTCTCCTCTCTCGGAACAAAGGGATATGTATCGGATTATACGCTACTTCTACAGGCAAACGCCAATCCATTAAAATTACAAGAAATAGCGTCATATAGAAAAATTGTTCATAAGTTGTCCGCATCAAACTGATGCGGTAGGTATGAGTTTTGCCCCTAAGGTAGAGATTGTTTTCAGATAATAACGACAAAAAACGACCGATTCCCTTATGAACATACATAAAGAAATAGACCTGTGCAATGGATGCGCAGGTCTATTTCTTTAATTATTGCAATCAAATGGATTTGAATCAATCTTCGATGGCAGCCTGCGCCACATCAATATATCACTGATATTCAATAGC
>ULWQ01051873.1_pt1 | contig 19614 bp, 15 predicted proteins | sample 1960491 | NCBI WGS metagenome assembly ULWQ01 (sample SAMEA4835816, study PRJEB28245) | human gut metagenome | biome: gut microbiome; material: fecal sample | place: Denmark | collected 2008
ACATTTTTCTCCGTTTTGCAATTGTGCGGTATTGCCTTAAGGTAACACCGTACAAAGATTGTACGACAGATGTTCAAACTGATTTTTGTCAGATTGCATAGAAAGTATGCAGGAATACTGGCATATTTCAAGAGTTTCTGTATGATATGACGTCAGCAGATGTTCTGCAAACATGTTAACTTTGTATAACATTTTTCGAATTCTATTGACAAACTCTTTATAGTGTGATATATTAAACATATGAACAAGCATTCAGATAAAGAGGAGGATTATTATGGAGAAATGTTATAATGTTGAAAATCTTGATTGTGCTCACTGCGGCAGTAAAATAGAAGCAGAAATTAATAAAATTGCAGAAGTTGAAAATGCTGTATTGATTTTTGCATCAAAAAAATTAAAAGTAAAGGGAAATATAACTGAAGATACAGAGAAGAAAATGCAGGCTATATGTGACAAAATTGAAAATGGAGTTAAAATAAGTCCATATAGCGAAAAGAGTCATGAGCATAATCATGAACATGAATCACTTTCAATTGCTGCACTTATTGCAGGTGTAATATTATTTGCCATAGCAATTATTGTTCACAAATTTACTGATTTTAATATTTTAGGAATTGCTCTTTATATTATTTCATATTTGATTTTAGGACATGAAGTTCTGATTGATACATTTAAAAGCTTAAAGAGCGGTTCTGTTTTTGACGAAAATTTTTTGATGACAATTGCAACAATAGGTGCATTTGTTTTGGGGGATTATTCGGAAGCTGTCGGAGTTGTGTTATTCTTTAACGTAGGAAGTCTTTTTGAACATTATGCTGTAAATAAAAGCCGAAAAGCTATCTCAGATGCAATTGACCTTAAAGTTGATGAAGCTGATGTATTGATTGATAATGAATTTAAACGCTGTAAAGCATCAGATATAAAGGTTGACGATACTGTAAGAGTTAAAAACGGTGAACATATAGCTGTTGACGGAATAATTGTATCAGGAACTACGAGAATTGATACATCTGCAATAAATGGAGAGTCAGTTCCGATAAAGGTTTCTGTTGGTGACAGTGTTGTATCAGGATGTATTAATACATCAGATGTCATAACCATAAAAGCCACTGCTACTGCTCAGAATTCCATGATTTCAAAAATTGCAGATGCTGTTGAAAATGCAGTATCCTCAAAACCGGGTATTGACCGTTTTATTACAAAATTTGCAAAAGTCTATACACCATTTGTCATTTGTGCAGCGTTTTTGACCGCAATTGTACCGCCATTAATTACAGGAAATTGGAGTTATTGGATATATACTGCATTGACTTTCTTGGTAATAAGCTGTCCATGTGCATTGGTTCTCAGTATTCCTCTTACATTTTTCTCAGGAATCGGAGCTGCATCAAAACGTGGGATTTTATTCAAGGGCGGCAACTCCTTGGAGGCTTTGAGTAAAATAAAGGCTGTTGTTTTTGACAAAACAGGTACTGTAACAAATGGTACATTCGAGGTAACTGAAATTGAATGCAGCAATAATATTACCAAGGAACGGTTGCTTTTGGCTGCTGCAATGTGTGAAGAATCTTCAAATCATCCAATAGCAGTAAGCATAATGAAATACTGTAAAAAGAATAATATTAAATTTAACTCAGCTGAAAGCGTAAGAGAAATATCAGGTCAGGGAATTATTGCAGAATATGAAAATCAGACTGTTTTATGCGGTAATTCAAAGCTGATGCAGAGCAATAATATCTCAATTTCGGAAGATAAAAAAAATGTAGGAAGCATAGTTTATATTGCTGTAAATAATATTTATGCAGGAAAAATAGTTATATCAGATACATTGAAACCGTCATCAAAAGACGTTATCAATAAGTTTAATAAATCAGGTATAAAAACAGGAATGTTAACAGGCGACAGAAAAGAAAATGCAGACAATATTGCTGAAATACTGGGTATGGACTTCGTTAAATCTGAACTTCTCCCTGAAAACAAGCTTGATGAACTGAAAAAAATACGTTCTGAATACGGTTCAGTAATGTTTGTTGGTGACGGAATAAATGACGGACCTGTAATTGCAGGTGCTGATGTAGGATTTGCAGTTCAGAATGGTTCAGATTTGGCAATTGAGGCAGCTGATGTAGTCTTGATGAATGATAATTTGAATTTAGCATATACTGCAAAACAAATTGCCGACCAAACATCTGTTATATCAAAAGAAAATATTATATTTACATTGGTTATTAAAGCAGCAGTTATGCTTCTTGGATTTATGGGCGTTGCAAATATGTTGTTTGCTGTTTTTGCAGACTCAGGAGTCGCAATGCTTTTGGTTCTTAACTCAATAAGGATTTTAGGAAAAAATAAGTTCAGGTAGTTTCTTAAAGGCAACAGCGTACAAACTTTGTATACGGTGTTGCCTTTATTTTTTTATTTCCTGACATAAAATGATTTTTTAATAAATAAAAACTTTACAATTTAACTTGAATATGATATAATGTTACCTGTGAAATAAAGAAAGCACTGTAAAATACAGTGTTTTTTATAAAATCGTTATTCTTGGAGGATTTACAATGAAAAAGGTAAGAATTGGTATTGCAGGCTATGGTAACCTTGGAAAAGGCGTAGAGCTTGCAATAAAGCAAAATGACGATACAGAGCTTGTCGCTGTTTTTACACGCAGAAATCCTGAAACTGTTAAACTTGCTACTGACGGTGTAAAGGTTTACAGCATTGATGATGCAGAAAAAATGAAGGACGATATTGATGTTATGATTTTATGCGGAGGAAGTGCTACAGACCTTCCTAAGCAGACTCCTGAATTAGCAAAGAATTTTAATGTTATTGACAGTTTTGATACTCATGCCAAAATACCTGAACATTTTGCAGCTGTTGATAAGGTATGTAAAGAAAATAATCATCTTGCATTTATTTCTCTTGGTTGGGATCCGGGACTTTTCTCTTTGAACAGAATTTATGCAGAGTCAATTTTGCCGAACGGCAATACCTATACATTTTGGGGTAAGGGTGTAAGCCAGGGACATTCTGATGCAATCAGAAGAGTAAAAGGTGTAAAACTGGGAATTCAGTATACTGTTCCTATTGAAGATGCAATGAATCAGGTTCGTTCAGGAAGTCAGCCGGAACTTACAACACGTCAGAAGCATGAAAGAGTGTGCTATGTTGTTGCAGAGGACGGTGCTGACAAAGCTGAAATTGAAAATTCAATCAAAACAATGAAGAATTATTTTGATGAATATAACACGATCATTAACTTTATTTCGGAAGAAGAATTTTATGCTGAACACAATAAGATGCCTCATGGCGGTTTCGTTATGAGAAGCGGTATGACAGGTGAAGGTGAAAAAACTCATCAGATGATTGAATATTCACTTAAATTGGAGTCAAATCCTGAATTTACTGCAAGCGTCCTCGTTGCTTATGCAAGAGCTCTTAACAGACTTAAAGAAGAGGGTGCAACGGGCTGTAAAACTGCATTTGACATTGCTCCTGCATATTTGTCAAGACTCAGCGGCGAAGAATTAAGAGCCACTTTACTTTAAATAACAAGGTTTCCAAGCAGACCGGCTTTTATATCCTGCAAGTGGAGAATCTTCACTTGATTTACTGAATTTATTTGAGGCACTGATAAGTAAATTTTATCAGTGCCTCTTAATATTTTAATTCGGTTCGCCGATACGTTTTTTCAAGTTTGCTTCTTTTATAATTCTTCCTTCTTTAATCAACTTCATAAGTTCAGGTTTATTGTTTTCAGAAATAACTTTGCTGTATTTTTGAAGATTATTAATAAGGATATTAAGTGCTTCTAAGAGATTATCCCTGTTCTGTAAAAACAAAGTTGACCACATTTCTTCATTCATTGTTGCAATTCTTGTCATATCCTGAAAACTGCCGCCACTGAAGCCACATTCTTTTTCAATAACCGGACTCTTTACATAAGCACTTGAAACTACATGAGCAAGCTGTGAGGTATATGCAATCATTTTGTCATGTTCATAAGGAGTAGTCACTACAAGTTTTTTTGCACCTACTTTAATTGAAAGCTCTTTAAGCATTTTGACGGCAGTTTTGTCACTGTTTTCAAACGGAGTAATAATAAAATTAGCATTTTTAAACAATTCAGAAGAACTGTTTTTATATCCGCCCACTTCTCTGCCTGCCATTGGATGAATACCAACATATTTAAGCTTTTTTTGATTGCAGTAATCATTAATTCTTTCAGCAAAGTCTCCTTTAATTCCACAGACATCAGTAATAACAGTACCGCTTTTTAAGTTATCTCCGATTGAAAAAAGATACTTTTCAGCCGCATCAGGATAAAGACAAATTATAATCAATTCGATTTCCTCATAATTTTCGCTGAATGTATAGTCAATTGATTTATCACTTAAAGCAAGCTGTTCAACCGATTTGTCTGTATCAAGTCCTATTATTGTATTATCTGTATACTTTTTTAATGCCTTACAGAGAGAACCTCCTATAAGTCCCAGACCTACTACAAGTATATTCATTTTTCCTCCACCAAATTAAGCATATTTGAGAACCTGTCCAATGATATAACAACATTACAGTGTTTTATTTTCAAATTCGCAAAGCTTCTTAACATCACTCATTATATCTGCAAAAGCAGCAGGAGTTACTGACTGTGCTCCGTCACAAAGAGCTTTTTCAGGATTTGGATGCACTTCAATCATAAGTCCGTCTGCACCTGCAACAACTGCTGATTTTGCAAGTGGCTTTATAAGTGATGACATTCCTGTAGCATGGCTCGGGTCCATAATAATAGGAAGATGTGTGAGCTTATGAATCAGGGGAGCTGCTGATATATCAAAAGTATTTCTTGTGGCAGTTTCAAATGTTCTGATTCCTCTCTCACATAAAATTACATTGTCATTTCCTCCTGACATAATGTATTCTGCACTCATAAGCCACTCCTCAATTGTATTTGCAAGACCCCTTTTAAGCAGAATAGGCTTATTGCAGTGACCAAGTTCCGCAAGCATTTCAAAGTTCTGCATATTTCTTGCACCAATCTGAATTATATCCACATCATTAAACAAATCAAGATGTTCAAGGCTCATAAGTTCGGTAACAATCGGAAGTCCTGTTTCTTTTTTTGCCATGAGGAGAAGTTCCAGTCCTTTGGCTTTAAGACCTCTGAAAGCGTATGGTGAAGTTCTTGGCTTAAAAGCACCTCCTCTGAGGAAGTTTGCACCTGCTGCTTTTACTGCTTTTGCACACTCAATAATCTGTTCCTCTGTTTCTATTGAGCATGGACCTGCCATAACAGCAAAATGACCTCCGCCAATTTTAGTACCATTTATGTCAATTACTGTATCATCAGTATGAAATTTACGATTTACAAGCTTGTATGGTTCAGAAACTCTCTGCACCTTTTCTGCAATTTCATTTGCCTGTAAAGCAGTTATATCCAACTTTGAAGTATCACCGACTATTCCAAGAATTGTTGAAAGAGTACCATTACTGCAATGTACCTTTAAATTCTGTTCCTCAAGCTCAGCAATAAGCTCATTGATTTTTTCTTGTGAGGCTGTATTTTTACAAACGATAATCATATTTTTTTCTCCTATCTTACATATTAAGGCAGCATCAAACAAATTCTGTGTGGTGTTGCATTGTTTTTGACAGACGTTTTTGTCTATACCGCTTTTATGATTTAAAGTATACCACTTTAAATTGAAAAAGTCAATACCTTTTTAATTATTTTTTCTGCTTATTGAAAAGAAAATTATATTATGTTATAATTTAAATAGCAGTTTCATCTGAACTGCAAAAGCGGACAGATAAATTATTATAATGGAAAGTGATATTAATGTGTAAAACTCAATATCAAACTGATATACTTATAATTGGAGGCGGTGCATCAGGACTTGCCGCTGCCATTGAAATAAAAAGAATAAATCCTGATTTAAACGTTATTATTGCCGAACGCCTTTTAAAGACAGGGAAAAAAATACTTGCATCAGGAAATGGAAGATGTAATTTAGGCAATATAAATATAAATGAGGATTTTTTTCATGGTTCTGTTAAAAATAAAATGGATATAATAAACCAAACAGAAAATACAGAGACTTTTTTCAACTCAATCGGACTTATCTGTACAGCTGATGACTGCGGAAGAATGTATCCGTACAGCAATACGGCATCATCTGTTCTTAACTGTATGCGTAACAATATAATTGAAAATAATGTTACAGAGCTTTGCGGCTGTGAGGTAAAAGAAATAAAAAAGAATAAAAACATATTTATAGTAAGCGGGGATAATTTTGAAATTACTTCAAGAGCAGTTATTGTGTCAGCAGGAGGTTATGCCGCACCATCAATGGGAACTGACGGAAGCATAATTCGTATATTAAAAAAGGCAGGACATAAAACAGCAAAAATTTCCCCTGCAAATGCACCTTTGAAAGTAAATCCGACAGATTTAAAAGGCTTAAAAGGCGTAAGAATCAGGGGAAAGGCTTCGGCTTATTCAGATGGCAAAAAGCTTGACGAGGAATATGGGGAAATTCAGTTCAATGAAAATGCAATCTCAGGAATTTGCATATTTAACCTTTCATATTTGTATTCTGAACATGAAAATGATTTTTCAGTTTCCTTAGACTTAACTCCCGATAAGTCATTTGCGGAGCTTATTGATATATTGTCTGAGTTGAGAAAAATAAATGAGCATAATACTGCTGAAAACTATCTCACAGGTTTTTTTAACAAGAACATGGCTCATTACCTTATAAAAAGAACAGGAAAAGGACTCAATGAAAGCATTTCAGCTATGAACGGCAGATATATAAAGCAGCTTGCAGCGATAATAAAATCACTTGATTTCAAAGTGACAGGTTCATCTTCTTGGCAGAATGCACAGGTTACACATGGAGGAATACATGGTCAGTCCATAGACAGCAAATTGCAGTCTGTTATTTATAAGGGAATGTTTTTTTCAGGTGAAATTTTAGATGTAGACGGAATATGCGGCGGATATAATCTTACATGGGCGTGGTCATCGGGAATATGGGCTGCAAAAAATGCTGTTGAGTATCTTGGAGGATAATATGATCAGATTAAGCAATCTTAATGTTTCTTTGGATTTTGATTTTGACGGATTAAAAAAACTATGTGCGGAAAAGTTAAACATTCCTGAAACCGATATAAAAGAGGTAAGTCTTTCAAGAAAGTCGGTGGATGCAAGAAGAAAGAATGATATACATTTCACATTATCTGTTGATATAAAAGCTAAATATGAAAATGTGCTTATAAAAAAACATAAAAATGTATCACCTGTACAGCATTTTAATTATGAAATTCCAAGGATTGATAATATAAATAAAAGACCTGTAGTAATAGGTTTCGGACCTGCAGGAATGTTTGCGGCACTTGTTCTTGCAGAAAGCGGTGCAAAACCTGTAGTTCTTGAACGAGGTTCAGATGTTGAAACAAGAACAAAAGCAGTTAATCGTTTCTGGGAAAGCGGGATGCTTGATACAGAATGCAATGTTCAGTTCGGAGAAGGCGGTGCAGGTACTTTTTCTGACGGAAAGCTTACAACAGGAACTAAAGATAAACGCATTAAATATGTGCTGGAAAGCTTTGTAAGGTTTGGTGCACCAAAGGAGATTTTATATCTTGCGAAGCCTCATATCGGTACAGATAAACTTTGTACAATTGTAAAAAATCTTAGGGAATATATAATTTCGCTTGGTGCTGAGGTTCATTTCAATTGCAGATTTACTGATTTTACAAGTGCAGATAACAGAATTACAGGTGTAGTGTATAAGGAAAACGGACTTGAAAACCGCATTGAGTCAGATAATGTCATTCTTGCATGCGGACACAGTGCAAGAGATACATTTGAGCTTTTATATGAAAAGAATATTAACCTTAGTCAAAAAAACTTTTCTATGGGTGTAAGGATAGAGCATCTTCAGTCTGAGCTTGACAGGGCAATGTATGGCAAATTTGTCGGGCATAAGGCACTTAAAGCTGCTGATTATAAGCTGGCAGTGCATCTGGATAACGGAAGAAGTCTTTATACTTTTTGTATGTGCCCAGGAGGATATGTAATTGCGGCAGCGTCAGAGGAAAAAAAACTTGCTGTAAACGGAATGAGCTGTTATGCAAGAAACGGTGAAAACGCAAATAGTGCCTTGCTTGTAGGAATAGGACCTGATGATTTTGGCAGTGAACATCCTCTTGCAGGTATGTATCTGCAAAGAAGTATTGAAGAAAAAGCATTTATTGCAGGCGGTTCAGATTACAATGCACCTGTTTCACTCGTTGGCGACTTTCTGAAAGGACGAAAAACCGAAAGTTTAGGCAAAGTAAAACCGACTTACAGACCGGGATATTCTTTTGCTGAACCCGAAAAATATCTTCCTGAATATATCTGCGAAAGTCTTAGAAAAGGCATAGTAGAAATGGGAAAGAAGATAAATGGATTTGATGATGAAGAAGCTGTGCTTACAGGTGTGGAGAGCAGAAGTTCATCACCCGTAAGAATTAACAGAAATGAAAAACTGCAGTCGGAGTCTTTGGACGGACTTTATCCATGTGGTGAGGGTGCAGGCTACGCAGGGGGAATAGTGTCAGCCGCAGTAGACGGAATGAAATGTGCAGAGGCAGTAATTTCAAGTGAAAATGGAGTTAAATTAAATGGATAATCTGACAAATATAAATGTAATCAAAGGAATACTTGAAAAACATGGATTCAGCTTTTCAAAAGGGTTGGGGCAAAATTTTCTGATAAATCCTGATATATGCCCAAGAATTGCAGAAATGGGAAATGCACGAAAAGGTTTCGGCATACTTGAAATCGGGACAGGAATAGGAACTCTTACAGCAGAACTTGCAAAAAGAGCTGATAAAGTAACAGCAGTTGAAATAGATACCAGACTTCTGCCGATTTTAGATGAAACACTATCGGAATTTAAAAATATAAAAGTTATAAATGAGGATATTTTGAAATGCGATGTCAACAGTCTGATTGAAAAGGAGTTTCAGGGACTTGACGTTGCTGTATGTGCTAATCTGCCGTATTATATTACATCGCCAATAATTATGATGCTTCTTGAAAATAATCTGCCTATCAGGTCAATTACAGTTATGGTTCAGAAAGAAGCTGCACAAAGACTTTGTGCAAAGGTAGGAACAAGAGAATCAGGAGCAATAACAGTCGGCGTTAATTATTACGGAACAGTAAAAAAGCTGTTTGATGTATCAAGAGGGAGCTTTATGCCGTCACCGAATGTTGATTCCGCTGTTATAAGAATAGACATAAACAATGAAGGGAAGCTTGACGAAGAAACAGAAAAACTTTTTTTCAGTATAGTTAAAAATGGTTTTTCACAAAGAAGAAAAACTCTCGCTAACGCTCTTACAAATAAAATGAATATCAGCAAGGATACAGTTTTTAATGCATTTGACGATATAAATGCGGAAAAAAGCGTAAGAATAGAACAGCTTACAATGGAACAGCTAAAAAAGCTTGCATATTCCATAAAAAACAACCCTTAACATGAATTACCGCATAATAATATAATATTCTGAAACTTTAAAATGACATCTTTTTAACCGTATACAGCATATAATGTATTTATCAAATATACAAGGGTGATTAAAGATGTTGAAAACAAAGGTATCAATAAAAAACAGGAATATGGAAATTCTGGCAGGTATCATCTTATCATTTTTGATTGGATTCTTATTGTCAGACGCAAAAATATGCGGTACTATATCTTTTGTTAATGTGGCACTGGCAGGAGCTTCAAATCCGCTTTCAGCTCTGGCGGTACTTGTTGGCAGCCTGATAAAATATGTGGTGACGTCAAGCGTACATAAAAATGTTATCGTAATATGTGCAATGACGCTTATAATTGTATGCAAACTGATTTTTGATGAGAATTTATCAGCAAAGCAGGTTGGAATTATTACTGCCGCATCAGTTTTCACATCAGGAACAGTTGTAGCTGTGGTTATCGGTGAAAACTTCATAAAAATTGTTTTTTACCTTGTTTACAGCGTACTTGCAGGTTTTTCAGCAGGTTTTATCAAAATTGCGTCTGACAGCTTAAAGCATAAAAGGGTAATTGATCTGAAATCAGCAATAAGTTGTGCGTATGCTGTAGTTTTTGTTATTTTGACCGCATCATTCGCATCATTTGAAATCGGAAGCATTAATATAGGGAGAATTATAGGAGTAACGGTTACTCTGATAGCTGCATATCATTACGGTTATATAGGCGGAATATTATGCGGGGCACTGACTACTTGCGGAGCTTTTCTTGTTTCATCAGAGGTTGGTTTTCCTCTCACGCTTTTATCTGTGTCAGGACTTTTAACAGGATATCTTTATAAAAACAGTTCAGCCATATTTTCAATATTTTTCATTTCAATAAACTTTATATTTCTTATAATTCTGGGTTTGCCGTCAGAGATTTTCGGATATATGCTTGAAATTATAATTGCTGTTGCATTTTTTTCAGCAGTTTCTCCGTTTTTTTCAGATAAATGGATACTTACTGAAAAAAATGAAAAGGGAATAAGTGATATAATATCATCTCAGATGTCATTTTTAGCGTCATCTATTTCAACGGTAAGAAACGACTCAAAGAAAATTGCGGAATATTTAAAATCGTCATGCAGTAAAAGTACAGAAATTGAAACTGCCTGTGATGCAGTATGTACAAATTGCTATAACAGACTTTTTTGCTGGTATAACAATTATGAAATGACACGTCAGGGATTTAAAAAAATGTCGGAAATGGGTGATCCCTCAATTGAGAAGATTCCTTATGAGCTTGAGGAATGTCTGTATAAGGACAAGCTTGCCCTTGAATTTGCAAAAAATTACAGGGAAAAAATAACAGCAAAATTAATGGATTTGCGTTTTTCAGACAGTCAGAAGCTGTTGTTTGAGCAGATAAAGATTACCGAAGAGATAATTTCATCAGCAAGTGAAAAGGTTGATGTAAGATACAGTGAGTCTATAAGCAAGGCGGTAAAAGCAAAATTAAGCAGATATAATTATAATGCCCAGAATGTAATTGCTTACTATAATTCGCAGAACAGGCTTTTAATGGAGCTTTATTTTAATGCGGCAGACGCTCCTAAAAAATGTGAAAGAATTTGTGATTTAATTTCGGACGAGGTAAAACTTTGCCTTGATTTTTCCGAGCCTGTACATTCAGGCAGGGAAATGAGAATAAGAATTTATGAGAAAACGCCTTATGAACTTGAAACATATCGTGCATCAATGTGTGCTGAAAATTCTCAGGAAACAGGTGACAGTTCAATCGTATTCAGTGATGGTGTAGGAAACAGCTATATTGTCCTTTCAGACGGAATGGGTAGTGGAAAAAATGCATCACTTGAATCAAGAATGGTTGTAAGTATGTTTAAAAGGCTCATCATAAGCGGAGCTGATTATTCATCTGCAATCAAGCTTATAAATTCGATTATGCTTACCAAGTCGCAGGACGAAGCATTTGCAACTCTTGATGCAGTAAAAATAAATCTTGATACGTGTAAACTTACGGTTATAAAATCAGGAGCGTCAGCAACTCTTATACGACATAGAAATCAGGTAATCAAGGTAAGCAGCCCTACTTTTCCAATTGGAATAGTTGAGGAGGCAGATACATTTTCTCGAGATTTTGAATTTGAAAACGGAGATATAATAATCATGCTGTCAGACGGAATAAGTGAAAATGAATATCACTATATAAAAGAACTTCTTTTGCAGAGTAATAATATAAAAGAAATAGTAAGTGAAATATGCAGAAAAGCTGATGTTTTTTCAGAAGTCGGAGGACGTGATGACGTTACAGTTATAGGGTTAAGAATTTCGGAAACAGAATAACAACTGCACCGCACATTTGGTAGGTACTCATATAGAAGTTTTCCACCAACTATGATGAAAGACATAGATTATGTAATCTGATAAAAAGCCGGGAAAGTTTGAAAAAACTTCTCGGCTTTGAATCTTTCGGGAAATGGATTTGCCTCAAATATATAAGTTTTTGCTGAAATAACGATCTCCTCTATCGGGAAGTATGACTACAATATTTCCTGTTGCACCTGATTTTATAAGTTTTTTTTGCTGCTGCCAAAGCTCCGCCTGATGATGAACCGGCGAAAATGCCCTCCTTTTTTGCCAATTCTCTTTACTTAAAAGTTTTTCGGAGATAACGGGGGTTATCACCTCACGGATAATGTCCTCCCGTATCTGCTCCTGCGATACATCAGGATTATGCTGCGTTGACACCAAGACGGTATCTGCAAAGACCGCCACATCATTCTCATACCTTATCGAAACCTGTGTTTTTCCGTCCGGAGGGTGCAAGTTCTCCGCAAATCGCTAAGGCTCTGAACGCTCAGAGAGTTATCACTCCGTCCGATTACACCTATCAGCGTTTGGGCAAGCCGAATCCCTACATTTCAAATCATCTGTGGAATGCCTCAATGGTGCGTGATATTCTTGAAAATCCTATTTACAAGGGTTCTGTTGTCAGCCAGAAATACACTACCGTTTCCTACAAAAACCACAAGAAATTTATCAGGGATTCCGATGAATGGGTTGTGATTGAAGATGCCTTTGAACCTATCGTTGACAAGGAGTTATGGGATAAGGTGCAGGAGGTCAATGATTCGTGCAGTCACGGCAAGGTCACAAAAAGCGGAGTGATACTTCCGCTTGGTGGTTTGATGTACTGTGCCGACTGTGGGGCAAAGCTGAAAAACAACACTACGTTCCATGAATCAAAAAAGCGCGGCAAATACAAGCTCGTCACCTATATCTGCAATACCTACGCCAATCACGGCAAAGAGATATGCTCCTCGCATTCGATTTTACAGCGTATCATAGAGGGACTTGTGCTTGAGGATATTCGTGCAAGAGCAAAGCGTGTCATTGAGGATGAGGACGGCGAGAGACAGCGTTATCTTGCAATCAAAGCCGACGAACGTAAACAGCAGTCTAATGATGAGCTGCGTTTGCTGAAACAGGCTGAGACAAGGCTTGCGGAGCTTGACACGATTATCAGCAAAACCTATGAGGAAAGAATGCTCGGTAAGCTGCCCGAATATCTGAGTGCAAAGATGCTTGAAAAGTATACTGCCGAACAGAGGGAGCTTTCCGAAAAGGCTGAACAGTGGCGTAAATCGAGCAGACAGGCAGAGCAGGACAGTCAGGACGTTGAGCAGTTCATTCAGCGTTTGAAGAAGTGGAGCAACGTGGAGTGCCTTACCCGTGAGCTGTGTCTTGACCTGATCGAGTTTATTGTAGTCTATGCACGTCCCGAAAAGTCAGATACGCCTCGTAAAATTGACATCTACTACAAGTTCATCAGCAAGCCCCTTGCAGACAGCAGAAACCTTTTACTTCCACAGAATTGCGTGGAAATTCATCAATCATAAAATGGTCGTCCTTTTAGGTAGGTGACAACCGCAACCCAGTTGTCGAAGTGCTGTAAGCCGTGGTCACGGAGAAAGTCATACTCCAAGTAACGCATCATGGTGTGCAGCTCTGTGATAGAATTGCTCAGAGGTGTGCCTAATGCAGCACCTTAATAACGATAAAAATGTAAATTTCGGACGGTTGGTTTTACAATAAACCGAAAGGATAAATACTACCTATGATTGATGAGATTTACAACTATCGTCAGAACACGATGAACAGCTATCACTTCTCTGATGAGTGGGAGAAGCTCGGTGTCAAGTTTGAAAATACGCTGACAGAGGAGCAACTCAAAATGTTCCATAAGCTCTGTGATCTGCAAAGTGCTACTGCTGCCGATGAGACGAGAAACGCCTACAAGTCAGGTTTTAAGGACGGCGTGGCTCTGATGATAGAAGTAAAAGAATAACAGTTTTATAATAATCCCCTAAATAACAATAGACAAATAAATCGGGATATGCCCTCTTTGAGTAGTAGCCTGAACAAATGGATAAAAGTCCAAAACAGCCGTATATCAACAAAGTATAACAATAACTAATCTCCGTAGGATATGAATTTTCCACGGAGATTTTCTCAATTATATGAACAAATGTGCCTAATAGTATACTCCGACAAGTAAGTTGCATTTTTCAGGGCGTAAGTTGTATTGACAACAGGAGTTGTACTATGTTATCATATATTTTAGAGGGGGACAAAAATCATACTATACAGTAAACGACATTAAAACCTTGTGTAAGAACAACATTTTTGTCGTTTACTATAGTTGATTTAGGATTTTGATTTTGATTATGGTATAATGAAACAAATACAAAACGAAAGAGCTGATAGCTTATGCAGGAAAATAAAATCATGATAACATGGTACGGCACGGCTTCGGTGCGGATAACTGCTGGAAGTTCTCGGCTGCTTATTGACCCCTTTTTTCCATTTCCAGACAGCAGAATAAAGGTCGCAGAGAATGCCTACGACGATTGCAGCAATATTCTCGTTTCGCACGGACATTTTGATCATATCGACAGCATCAGTAAATTTGTAAAGTCTGATACAGCCGTTTACTGCACGGACGCACCCTATAAGACCCTTTGCAAAAAAGGTGTCAGGAAAGAAAATTTGCACCTGATACAAGTTGGCTCTGTCTTCAATATCGGAGATTTCCAGATTACCGCATACAAAGGGAAACATATCAGATTAGCTGTGTGGAATCGCTTGAAAGCGTTATTCAATAGATACGCTATGCAAAATTGGAAAGGCATTGTAAGAAAACTGCTGCAAATTATGTCATGTCTTGAACGAAATCAGACACTCTGCTATCTTGTGGAGGTTTACGGCAAGCGAATCCTGATACTGGGCAGTCTCTCTCTTGCAGAAGACACTGTTTATCCGTCAGAACCCGATCTTGCATTTTTCCCTTATCAAGGCTCAAAGGAGCTTGTCGGGATCGCATCTGATATTTTCAAAAAACTCAGACCAAAAGCTGTTTTGCTGACTCATTTCGATGACACGTTTCCACCGTTCAGTTCTGAGATCAACACATCGGAAATTGAGGAATACATAAAAAAACGTGCGAAAGTATACAAGCTGCGACACGGCGGTTCACTTACATTATAAAGGAGGAGATCATGAAAATAATAATCGAATCCTCTCAGCCGGACGAGGAAGATACTGTTATCGTTAGGTGCGCTCAGCCGGATCAGCGGCTTATATCCATGCTCCGTGCGTTTCAGACTGTCAAAACAGAACTTACAGGATATCTTGACGGTCGTATCGTTCCGCTGAATTATCAGGACGTATTTTATTTTGAATCCAATGAGAACCGTGTTTTCGCCTATTATCAGGCGGAAGTTTATGAGGTAAAATACAAGCTCTATGAGCTGGAGGAGCTTTTTGCACCGCTGGATTTTGTGCGGTGTTCAAAGTCCATGATCGTAAATATGGAGAAAATTGAATACCTCTCGCCTCTTTTCAGCGGCAAGCTTGAAGCTCATCTGAAAAACGGCGAAAAGGTCATTATCTCTCGGCAATATGTAAATAGTCTGAAATCAAAGCTCGGTATCGGGGAGGTGAATTGATGATAAAGGAATTTTTTGTCTCACTGCTGCATTATTTTGTGGACATCACCACCGCTGTTCTGATCGTAACTGCGATCTATATGACGTTATCCGGACAGCAAATGGAAAGCAAGATATTGTGGGAGATACTTTTAAGCGGACTTATTACTGCTCTGCCAACAGCCGTGCTGATCTGCTTTGACACAAAAAGCGTAAAGCTTTCCGTGATATTGTGGAGCGTTCATTTTCTGCTGATCTACGTCATTACACTGTTTTTGCTGAATATGTTCGGCTGGTGCAGTATCACTCCCGTATCTGCACTTATAACCTTTGCTGCGATCATATTTATATACCTTTTCACCTGCCTTGCACACTATATTACTGACGGAAAGCACGTTCTTCTGATGAATCAGCAGCTTAAAAAGCGTTACTCAAATGATGAGAATAAATCCAATTAAAAACTTACTAAGGAGGAATTAAAATGAAAAACAAATTAACTGCATTTCTGACAGCAGGCGTGATGCTTGCATCTATGGCATCAATACCGCCTGTTCAGGCTGCTGACAACAGTACACTTCCCGAACAGTCGCCTATCACCCTTGAACCCCCTGCCCTTCCGGCAGGTGCAACAAGAGTGACATTATATGATAAAGAAACAGGTGAGCTTATTCCCAATGAGTATCTGGAATCTAAACCATTTTCATGCGGTACATTTATACGCATAAATGGGGCGCAGACTGGTCCGCTTATTGTTGTTGATTGCAACCCCTATTTTGTTGGTATTCGTGATTTTGCAGAATTATACAGAACTGCTGATGAATTTGAATTTCTCTGCGACGATCAGCCCGAAGTCACACTTTATGATAACGGTTCAATGGACGTTGTATTCAGAATAAATTATACTGCACCTGCTTCCGACTTTGAATTTAATGCCCAAACCGGAGAATTGACCAAGTATAAAGGCAAAGACAAAAATATTATAATTCCCTCTGAAATTGGGGGAGTACCGATCAAAAAGATTGGACATTATGCTTTTAGCGGCTGTGAAAGCATTACAAGCGTAACTATTTCCAACGGAGTTACTTTTATAGATGAGGGTGCATTTTATATGTGTCCGAATCTCACATCGGTTACTGTTCCTAAAAGTGTTAAAACTATTGAAATGTGGGCGTTGGGATTTAATGATGAAAACTATATAGCTGTCAGGAAAGATGATTTCGTTATAAAAGGCTATAGGAATACAGAGGCAGAGATCTATGCAGGAGATTTTGATATTGAATTTATTGATTTAGGTTATGAAACTTCCGGCGACATAAATGCAGACGGGATATTTAATATTGCCGATGTTGTATTGCTCCAAAAGTGGCTTTTAGCTGCACCTGACGCAGAACTTTCTGACTGGAAAGCTGCTGATCTGTGCGAGGACGGCAAGCTTGATGTTTTTGATCTTTGTCTTATGAAAAGAGAGCTTATTAACAAGCAGAATCCAACATACGTTGAACCTGATAATCGCTGTGAATATCCAACATTACTTCGTACTCTGGAAAATGGTCTGAAATTATATCTTGGCCCTGATGAAAGCTATCGTTCCGTTGCTCGTCTTCCTGTAAGTACACATCTATTAGAAATAGGCTATCAGAATAATAATGATGACTGGATATTTACGGAATATAACGGAAAGTATGGATGGATAAAGTTGGTTAATGATGATAATAACCCGACGGTTGGTTATGATGCATTTGCTGATAAACCCGTAATTTATCTTTATCCCGAACAGGAGACCGATGTTCATGTTGAACTTGAACTGACCAGTTCTGATCTTGCTACAACATATCCGAAATACAATAACGGCTGGGACGTAATCGCATCTCCTGACGGCAAACTTCTCAACAAGGCAGACGGTACGCACCATAGATACCTTTTCTGGGAGAGCGTAAACTGCCGCACAAGATTTGATTTCTCAAAGGGATTCTGTGTTGCAGGCAGCGATACCGAAAGTTTCCTCAAAGAAAAGCTCACATATATGGGACTGACAGAGGAAGAAATGAACGAATTTATCGTATACTGGCTGCCAAGAATGGAACGTAATGCGTATAATCTTATCGCATTTCAGGGCGATGCCTATACGGATTCCGCAAAGCTGAATATCACTCCTGAACCCGATAGTCTTTGCCGTATCTTTATGACATACGTTCCCCTTGAAAACGCTGTAGATATTGAATCTCAGCAGCTTGAAACCTTTGAAAGAAAGGGATTTACAGTTGTTGAATGGGGCGGAAGTGAGATTAAATCATAAAACTATAAACTTTTGATATGAAAATAATAAAGGGAATAATGTTTTTTTTCGATTTATTACTATGCTTGGCAGAAACGATATTATATTTGCCTGCTTACTTGATATGGATAATATCTTCTCGTATGCATCTGCACAAGCAATTTGGAAAGAAAACAAAAGCAAAGCAAGAAAATCGTTCCGCATAAGTCAAAATTATCGCTATGGCACAGTTCATAACAGACACGGATAGCACTCTCTCAAAACGTATATAATCGTTTTTGAGAGAGTGTTTTTTTCATCTGTTAGAGTTTTCTGCTCCGCAGGCTCTAACGGCTTTGAGGGGCATTACCGCTCGTCTAAGAGCCTATCCTCATTCAAGATCATTTCGCTCTTTCTTTTTCTGCTGATCTCGGCTCTGCTCCTGACTGAGATATTTTTCTATCTCCCTTGTCGCCTCCGACAGTTCTCTCGACTTCTGATCGGCAGCCTTGTACTCAGCGTTTTTAATATCTCGTTTATCTTTGAGCTTTTTGATATAATCTTCTAATTGCTTTACGGTCGGGAACTTCTTAGGAAAGATTTTTTTCAGCTCACTTTCCCATGAATCATACCTGTAAAGCTCTGCATCAAATTGCTCCCCGTATTTCTTCTGCTTTCTGCCTTTGAGTGACACATATTCATCGTGATAAGGCTTTACTTCAAGGTAATGCGTGAGCCAGAAAAGCTGTTCCTCACGCTCTTTAATTTCTGCATTGATTGTGTTCAGTTCACCTACAAGAGATGTTCTCTCCGCAAAGGCAGCAACAGCGGTATTTTTCGCCTCGTCAACGCTCACATCGTACTTGTAGAGAATATTCATTGCCTTGCTTGTGATTTTCATATTTTGGCGGTCAATAGCATCACGGACAAACTTGTTTGCATTTTCATTTTGATTGATTACTTTTATCTTCGTTCTTGGCATATAAGCTATAACGCCATTATACAGCGAAATCCGCCGTTTGATTTGCTCCGTTTCATAGAACCAGCCCAGCGTTCTGGAACGTGTAAATTTCGCTCTTGGATTATTCTCTTTCTGCTCGGCAAGCATGAATTTCAAGTCAATTTTATGATCGGGATTATACTCAACAAGTATGTCATTTTCGGCGCATTTCAGGAGAAAATCCGCAAAATCATCGCTATCCTTGATTACTTGGTCTATGGCATATTTTAATTTTGTTTTCCAACTCAGACCTTGACGGTTTATATCCCATTCAAAATGGGACTTTCCTTTGCCTGTTTCTGGATGGTCGATAACAGACAAATTATTCTCCCTGCATATATCGTCTGATATACGGCGAAGTTCTGCCCACGCACGGTCACTTTTCTTGCCCTGATTATACTCGGTTTCAAAGGTTTTTCCAGTAACAAAATTGGTATTATTAAAAACAATATGTGCGTGGATATGTTGATGATCTTCGTGTACTGCAAGCACATACTGATACTGCTCTTTCAGCAATCTGTGACATAATTCTTCTGCCATTTCCATAGCTTGTTCGGAAGTGATTTCGTTGGGCTTAAAGCTCATGATTATGTGCTGTGCTTTGGTGGTACTTCGTCCTGTTCCGACACGCTCTCGGACGGCACGTAAGTCGGCTGCTGCTTGGGCTGGCTCTGCCGAACACATAAAAGTTCCGACAAGTGTATGATCTCTGGTCTTAGCGCTGTTAGTGATGTATTCAATTGATCCGCAAACTGAGCTGCTGATCGAATGTAGTTTAGTAACCGCCAAATTTCCTCAACTGTATGTGCTAAAATGATATGAACCAATAAAAAAAGAG
>ULWQ01002834.1_pt1 | contig 19326 bp, 19 predicted proteins | sample 1960491 | NCBI WGS metagenome assembly ULWQ01 (sample SAMEA4835816, study PRJEB28245) | human gut metagenome | biome: gut microbiome; material: fecal sample | place: Denmark | collected 2008
CTGTCTCAATTAGATATCAAACACTGCGGCGCGGCTATTGGAGGCTTGATTATAAAAATTAGTTGAGTCACGCGCTTTTACTTTGCTATAGCTCAAGTAATAGGCAACTCCCAATTGTAGCCCACCACAATACAAAAAATTCACCCCGGAGTTATCCTCCGGGGTTTACTGTTAATTTATTGTTATATTACTCTCACTCTGACGACGCCGCTGACTGCGGTTATCTTTTCGCCGTCGGGGTTCGGCATATCGCAGACGAGATAGCCAAGTCCGTTTTTGGCTGCGCTGTTGAGCGACGTTATATTGCCGCCGAGCGCCGCGACGATGTTTTCGCGCACTCCCTCGCCGTCTTTGTAGATAACGCACACGCGCTTTTCAAACTCTGCGGGCGGCGTGAGCTCGGGCAGGTTGACGGAGTTCTTCACTTCGCCGCGCTCGATATAGCCGATAAGCTCATCGGCAGCCATGACGGCGCAGTTGTCCTCGCTCTCGGGCGTGGAGGCACCGAGATGCGGGATAGCTATAACTCCGGGCACACCCAGCTGCGCATCGGTCGGGAAATCCGTGGCGTATACCGCGACCTTTCCGTCGGCGAGAGATGCGAGAATATCATCGGAGTTCACAAGCTCGCCGCGCGCGAAGTTGAGAATGCGCACGCCGTCTTTCATTTTGCCTATAGACTCCGCGTTTATAATATTTCTCGTGCTGTCGTTGCACGGGATGTGCAGGGTCAGGTAATCCGCCGCAGAGAAAACCGCGTCCATATTGTCAACGGTCTCAACGCCGCTTATTTCGCTCCTGCCCTTTCTGTCGAAGCAGACGACTCTCATGCCGAGGTCGCGCGCCGCTTCGGCTACAAGCTTGCCTATCGCACCCATGCCGACAACGCCCATGGTCTTGCCTTTTATCTCGGGACCCGCAAATGAGCTCTTGCCCTTTTCGACGAGCTTGCCGACATTGCCGCCCTCGCCTTTTAGAGTCTTGCACCAGTCGATGGCATCTACGACTTTGCGCGAAGCGAGAAGAGCCGCGCAGATAACGAGCTCTTTTACTGCATTTGCGTTTGCTCCGGGCGTGTTGAATACTGCGATGCCCTGCTCCGAGCACTTATCGATCGGGATATTATTCACACCCGCTCCCGCGCGAGCGATTGCCAAAAGACCCGCTCCGAACTGCATCTCATGCATCGAAGCCGAGCGCACCATTATCGCCGCCGGATCTTCCGCATTGTCAGTGCAGATATATTTTGCGCTGTCAAAGCGGTCGGTGCCGCACTTTGCTATTTTATTTAGCGTTAATATCTCTTTCATCAGCCTCTCCCCCCTCAGTTGTTCTTTTCGAACTCCTTCATGAAGTCAACAAGCTGCTCCACTCCCTCGACAGGCATGGCGTTGTAGATAGACGCACGCATTCCGCCGACCGAACGGTGTCCCTTGAGGTTGACAAATCCCGCCTCTGCCGCCTCGGAGACAAACTTCGCGTTGAGCTCGTCGCTCCCGGTGACAAAAGTCACGTTCATCAGCGAGCGGTCGCAGTGTCTGACGGGGTTCGAGAACATCTTGCTCGAATCGATGAAGTCGTAGAGAATCTTTGCCTTTGCTTCGTTCCTCTTCTTCATCTCCTCAAGCCCGCCGAGCTTCTCTATCCACTCGAGCACTAATTTGCACATATATATCGACCAGCAGGGCGGCGTGTTATACATCGAGTCGTTGTCCGCCATATTCTTGTAGTCGAGCATCGCAGGCGTGATATCGCGCGCCCTGCCGATAAGATCCTTGCGCACTATGACAATAGTCAGTCCCGCGGGGGCGACATTCTTCTGCGCGCCGCCATAGACAATACCGAACTTCGAGACATCGAGCGGCTCCGAGAGGAAGCACGACGAAACATCAGCAACGAGCGGAACATCGCCTGTGTCGGGAATATACGGAAACTTCGTGCCGTAGATAGTGTTGTTCAGGCATATATATGCATAGTCCGCCTCGGGGTCAAAATCCTCGCGGGTGACCTCGGGGATATAAGAGAAAGTCTTATCTTTCGAGGACGCGACAACTCTGATATCGCCGTATTTGCACGCCTCTTTATACGCCTTGGTCGAGAACTGACCGGTTAGCATATAATCAGCCTTTCCGCTGCCGTTCAAAAGGTTGAGCGGAATCGCGGCAAACTGGGTCGAAGCTCCTCCCTGGAGGAACAGTATATCGTAATTATCGGGCACTGAAAGCACCGATCTGAACAGACTCTGCGCCTCGTCCATGATTTCCTCAAAGACCTTTGAGCGGTGCGACATCTCCATAACGGACTGGCCGCTTCCGTGATAGTCCATTATCTCCGCAGCCGCGCGGCTGAGAACGCTCTCTGGCAGCATTGAAGGACCTGCTGAAAAATTGAATACTCTTGCCATCTGGGTTTACCTCCTTTTCCGGCGCGCTGAAATATTCCGCGCCAAAGCCGAGAAAAATTACCGGCTTTTTTACTATTATATAGCATAGTAAAAAGATAAGTCAATAAAATCAGAGCTTTACTGTTGAAAAATATGGCTTCCAAATGTATAATTAATATGACAGAAAAATCCATCAGATAACGAGGTATTTTCAAAATGTCAGCTCAGCAGAAAAAGAAGAAGAAAAACAATTCGAGACTTTACATTCTCATCGCGGCTGTATTGCTGCTCATCGTGATGATTGTCCTCATCGCCGTCAAATGCTCCGGCGGCAAGAAAAATCCGGACGCGGACAGCACGAGCGGCGAATCCTCATCGCAGTCACTCGAAGCGGCGGACATCGATCCGCTGACCGGACTCTCCGGCTTCAAGGCGCAGGGCAAACGCCCGATAGCGATAGTTGTCAACAACTCGAAGCCCGCTCGCCCGCAGTGGGGACTCTGCACCCCCGATATCGTGTTTGAGGGCGTGACCGAGGCGGGCATTACGAGAATGCTCTGGCTCTATTCCGACATAAACAAGATTCCCGACAAGGTCGGCTCGCTCAGAAGCGCAAGGCACGACTTCGTCGAGATAGCCGAGGGACTTGACGCGATATTCGTCCACTGGGGCGGCAGCAAATACGCCTATTCGGCGATAAACGAGCGCGATGTCGATGACCTCGACGGGCGTTCATATCTCGGCAGATATTTCTTCCGCGACAAGGAGCGCACGAATGTAGCCATTGAGCACCGCGGATACACGACCCGCGAGGCGATTGACAAGGGTCTTACAAAGCTCGACATCCGCCGCGATATCAAATCCGGTTATCAGAAGCCTTTTGCATTTGTTTCCGAGAGCTCACCGCGCACTCCCGCCGGCGGCGCATGCTCAAGAATAGACATAGTTTTTTCGTCATACTGCAACCACTCATTTACTTATTCGGCGCAGGACGGGCTCTATCTCAACGACATCAACGGCGCGCCGATGACCGACGCGGACGGCAAGCAGATGGCAGTCAAGAATGTTGTTATTCTCTACTGCCCGGTCTCGCTCATGGGCGACTCCTCCGGCTGCGTTGATATGGATCTGACGGGCGGCAGCGGCGTTTATCTCTCGAACGGCGCATATGAGAACATAACCTGGAAAAAGGGCGGTCCGGACGATATGCTCACCCTCTATTCGTCCGACGGAAGCGAACTCAAGCTCAACCCCGGTCAGAGCTACATCGGTCTTGTTCCCACCGACAAACAGGCAAGCACAGTCATAGCATAAAATCAAATATAAACTCAAACGCCGCCGGCACAGCATAAAAGCTTACCGGCGGCGTTTTATTTGCACTTGAAATATAATACAGCACTGCACAGCGCACGATTTATATTCACACAAGATAGTGCTTTTTCGTGTCGTGATAGAGCTGGGTTATATCCTGGAGCACCTCGGTATGGGCGAAGCTCTTGTGATAGACTATATTCGTCTCGCGCGCCATGCTGAGGTTTTCTATCGGAACTATCGTCAGCTTCTTCTTGCGGACTTCTCTGAGGCACACGCTCTTTGCAAGTATAGACACGCCGAAGTCCTTCTGCACAAGGTCTTTTATCGTCGTGACGTTATCGACTTCGAGGATAACATTGAAGTCGTCTATTGACTCGTTGTGGCTCTCGAGCGTCGCTTCAAACAGCATTCGCGTTGACGAAGTCGGCAGACGCAGGATGAGCCTCTCGCGGCGCAGCTCGTTTAAAGTTATCATCGAGTGCTTTGCGAGCGGATTGTTGTTCGACATGATGCAAACGAGATAGTCCGTGTCTATCATGACGGAATTGAGCGACGGATTCGACACTTTTCCGTCCGTTATTGCGAGATCGATCTCAAAATTGTCGAGCATATCATAAAGATTTTTTATAGTATCTGTAAAAACAGTAATGCTTACATTTGGATATTCGTTGCCGTAGCGGGCGAGAACCTCGGTTGCAAATGTGCTTTCGGAGGTGTGGGTCAGACCTATTCGCAGCTTCTTTATGTTGCGCTTGGAGTCCGCTATCTCCATATGCATCTTCTGATCCATCGAAGTCAGAATACGCGCGTAGCGAACCGCAATCTCCCCTTCCTGCGTCAATGTCAGCTCGCCTTTCTTGCGATTGAACAGCTTCGCGCCGAGGGATTGTTCGAGCTGGCTTATCTGATGGCTGACCGCAGGCTGGGTCAGAGAGAGTGCTTCAGCCGCCCTTGTAAAGTTTTTCTGCTCCGCAACTGCTATCAAAGTTTCGGTTTTATTGTCTAACATATACTCACCATAAAAAAAGTTTTTGAAAATCAAAATTAAAATAATTTGATTTTATTACAGGTTGAGTATATCATATTATATAGTAAATCACAAGAGATATTAAAAAAACAAATTCGCAAAATTTATCGGTCGCCGGACGGAAAAGCTCTCCCGGCGGTTGCTTTTTTACTCTCTGAAAGGAAACGAGGAATAAGGGAAATTGATTAACTCACTCTACAAAACCTTCAACATCACCTCCCCCGTCGCGGGAATTATCATCTCGGTGGCTCTGATGCTGATAACGGGCTTTGCGATGACGCGCATCACAAAGCGGCTCCGGCTGCCTAATGTCACGGCGTACATACTCTCCGGCATCCTGCTCGGACCGTATGTATTGAATCTTGTGCCGCAGAACATCGTTGAGGGCATGGACTTTCTGAACGATATCGCTCTCGCGTTCATCGCGTTCAGCACCGGCGAGTTCTTCCGCTTTTCGACTCTTAAAAAGAACGGCGGAAAAGTCGTCGTGATAACTGTGCTCGAAGCGTGCCTTGCATCGGTTATCGTTTTCATCGTGTCGTTCTTCATTCTCGGGCTGGATATTAACTTCTCGCTCGTGCTCGGCGCGCTCGCCTCGGCAACTGCGCCCGCATCAACGGTCATGACGATACGCCAGACCCACGCAAAGGGCGACTTTGTTGACACCCTGCTCCAGGTCGTTGCGCTCGACGATGTTGTCGGACTCGTCGCATACAGCGCCGCGATATCTGTAGCGCTCGCGAACGCATCGGGTCATTTCAGCGCGGGTAGCGTATTGAAGCCCATCGGACTCAACCTTCTCGTGTTCGCTATAGGCTGCCTGTTCGGACTGATATTGAAGCTCCTGCTTCAGAAACGTTCGACGGACAACAGGCTGATAGTCTCAATCGCGCTGCTGTTCTCGTTCTGCGGAATATGCGCCCTGCTCGATGTCTCGCCGCTTCTCGGCTGCATGGCGATGGGCATGGTCTACATCAACCTTTCGGACGATGAGCGGCTGTTCAAGCAGCTCAACTATTTCAACCCGCCGATACTCCTGCTGTTCTTCGTGCGTTCGGGACTCAACTTCAATCTCAGCGCGCTCTTTGACAGCTCGTCGTCCATCGGCCACGTGCCGCTGATAGTTGTCGGCGTGTGCTACTTCTTCACGCGAATCATCGGCAAATATGCCGGCGCGTTCCTCGGCTGTCTCATAACAAAGAAAAATCGCCTCGTCCGCAACTACCTCGGCCTCGCGCTTATCCCGCAGGCTGGCGTTGCGATAGGTCTCGCCGCGATGGGTGCGCGAACGCTCGGCGGCGCGTCCGGCAGTGCGCTTGAAACGATAATACTTGCGTCGAGCGTCCTGTATGAGCTCATCGGCCCCGGCTGCGCGAAGCTCTCGCTCTACCTCTCGAAGTCCTATTCCAACAAGCTCGAAGACATAGTCGAAATCGCGGAGGACGGACATCAGAAGAGCAAGGTCGAGCTGCTCATAGAACGCATCCAGGCGATACAAAACGACCTGCCCAAGCACGAGAATCCCTACTACGAAGACGAGCAGGCTTTCTCCGAAGCCGCAGACGAGCAGTATCTGCTCGCGGGCATGAGCATGGACAGAAGCAGAAAGAACAGGAGGAGAAGAAGATGAACGGAATAACCGCATTTGCCCTCTCGGACCCTATCGCCCGTCTGCTCGGCGAATGGTCAATGGAACTCAACACATATTCGATAATACTCAGGATAGCAGTGGCTGTCATATTCGCGTCGGTCATAGGCTGCGAGCGTTCGAGCAAGCGTCACTCCGCGGGACTGCGCACTTTCGTGCTCATCTCCTTTGCCTCGACCGTCTCGATGATACTCGACATATATCTCATGACGAGCTACTCGTTCAGCGTGCCCGTGCTATCGGCGGCGACGATAATCGGCACCGCGATGGTCAGCGGCAACTCGATACTGTTCAGCTCCCGCAATCAGATAAAGGGACTGACGACCTCCGCCGGACTCTGGGCCTGCGGAATCCTCGGATTCACGATCGGCGCGGGACTCTATACCGTGACCGTCATAGTCTATGTTTTCCTGCTCTGCATCCTCGCCTGCTTCCCGTCGCTTGAGATATACCTCAAGAACCGCTCGAACCACTTTGAGATCCACCTCGAGCTCAAGAGCAGCGAATATCTTCAGGACTTCGTCTCGGTCATACGCCGCCTCGGGCTGAGGATAGACGACATAGAATCGAACCTCGCTTACGTCGGCTCGGGACTGAGCGTCTACACGATAACGATAACGATAAACAGCACGGAGCTGAAAAAATACAAGACGCACAAAGAGATAATCGAAGCGCTGAGCTCGCTCGAATATATATATCATATTGAAGAGATGAGATAAAAAACCAGCCCGGAGTCGAAAATCGGCTCCGGGTTTTTCATTTGCTGTATTCTATTAGATCCTCTATTCCGCATCCGAGTGCGGTGCATATTCTGTCGAGCACATCGCTGTCGTACCGTTTGACGCGGTTTTTATAGTAGTTATCGATTATCTGATACTGTATACCCGTCCGCTTGGCAAGCTCATATCGGCTGATATTCAGTTTTTGCAAGGTCGTATCAAGCGTAAGTTTTATCATAATAACAGCATTCCCTTCTTGAGTATATTTTATTAGGAATACATTTACTTGACAATTCTCTTTTTGGGGCATATATTTATTAAAATATATCTCGGGTTGTGGTTACTTTGAACAAGCGTATTGTCATTGCCGGATGCAGGGACTACTTCGACTACTCTCAAGCAAAAGAATATATAGATATGTGTTTGAGAAATATCAGAAATCAATTCACAATAATTATCGTTTCCGGCGGTTGTCGCGGAGCTGATATGTTGGGACTGCGTTATGCCGCAGAGAACAAAATGGATTTTGAAATTTATAAAGCGGATTGGACTCACTTTGGGCGAGCCGCAGGACCTTTAAGAAACCGTCGTATGGCAGAGGTATGTGATTATGTTATTTGCTTCTGGGACGGGAAAAGCAAAGGTACATTTTCAATGATACAAGAGGCAAAAAGACTCAATAAGCCGATACGCATAAAATACATATAACGAACCGAGCACCCGCATTTGCAGGCACTCGGTTTGAAACTCAGCAAAGTCCTCACCGCCGCAGCGTAATCTCCGAATCGGGCTTTCGTAAAGTGAAATGTCTCGCCGTGCTCGACGTGAAATAATTTACTGCGTGAATTGTGAAATTTGATACTTCGCATCAAGTGAAATGAAATAAATCCTCACCGCCGCAGCGATTTCACACGCCGCAGGCGTATTTCACGCCCGCAGGGTATTTCACAAATCCCGAAAGGGATTTATTTCGTTGAAAAAAGCACTTGCGTCTGCAAGTGCTTTTTTCCTGGTGGACACGCACGGACTCGAACCGTGGACCTCTTGCGTGTGAAGCAAGCGCTCTAACCAGCTGAGCTACGCGTCCTAAAAAATAAAGATGTCAGAATCCAGACCGAACGAATTTCTGATCTGCCGATTGCGACATCTGTTTGGTGGCTCTGGTGACCCGGACGAGAATCGAACTCGTGTTACCGCCGTGAAAGGGCGGTGTCTTAACCTCTTGACCACCGGGCCAAAATTGGTAGCGGCAGTTGGATTCGAACCAACGACACTCCGGGTATGAACCGAATGCTCTAGCCAACTGAGCTATGCCGCCATATGTGAGCCTCGTCATCCGACAAGGCTTGATTATTATATTATATCGCAAGCGATTTGTCAATATATTTTTTGCAAAGTAGGACAAGATTTTCAAATTTTTCTTGAAATTTATTTCCCGGCTCACCGAAAATGGCGGCAAGCCGGGAAATTATCATTCAAAAAACTCGTGTGTGCCCGCTCCGACTTCGTGCTTTTCTCCGCCGATAACGACCGACGCGCAGCAGCCCCCGGGGACGTTGAAGATATATTTTATCCTGCCGTTCTCGCGTCTCCACTCGCTCTTGACGGTGCCGCGGCGCGTGTCAATCGAAGCCTTGACGAAATCGAGCCGCCTGTCTGTCACGGGGCGGAAGATAATATGCTCGAAGCCCGGGCGGTCGGAGTCGGAGTTTATTCCCGCCGCCGCGCCGTACATCCAGTCCGCGACCGCGCCGTAGGCATAGTGATTGAACGAGTTCATGTCGGTGCTCCACATCGTGCCGTCGGGCTTTATGCCGTCCCAGTGCTCCCAGACGGTCGTCGCGCCCTTTGATATGGGATAGAGCCACGAGGGATATTCGCGCCGGAGCAGAAGATCATATGCCGTCTCGGCGCAGCCGTTGTCGCTGAGCGCGTGGAGAAGATACGGCGTGCCGACGAAGCCGGTTTCAAGGTGCCCCGCGCGCTTCACAAGCTCGTTTAACTGAGCGGCGGTCGCCGCCCTGTCGTCTGTGATATCAAAATAGAGCGCGAGCACGCAGCCGGTCTGCGTGGCGTTTTTCACCCTGCCGTTTTCCATATATTCGCGCCTGAACGCTGCCGCCGCCTCCGCCGGGATATTCTCATATTCCGCAACATCCCTGCCGAGCGCGTGCGCCGCCTTTATAAATAACTCGGTCGAATATTTATAGTATGCCGTGGCGATGAGATCGTCGGGAGTTGAGCCTTTGTAGCTGCCCTCCGGGGAGTCGAGCCCAAGCCAGTCGCCGAAGTGGAATCCGCCGGAGCGTTTTCCGTTTTCGCTGCGCTCGTGCATCCAGTCTATCCACGCTTTCATCGAATCAAACTGGTCTTCGAGCACTTTTTTGTCGCCGTAGGTTCTGTATATCTCCCACGGGCAGATAACCGCCGCGTCGCTCCACGCGCTCGAGCCTCCCATGTCGTCGAATATATTCGGTATGACATGCGGCACGCAGCCGTCGCGCCCCTGGTCGGCGGCGAGATCGTGAAGCCACTTTTTGAAGAAGCGCTCAACATCGAAATTGAGGCTCGCCGTGCGGACAAACACCTGCGCGTCACCCGTCCAGCCGAGGCGTTCGTTCCTCTGCGGGCAGTCGGTCGGGACATCGAGGAAGTTGCTCTTCTGACCCCAGATTATATTTTTGAAAAGCTTGTTCACCGTCTCGTCCGAGCACTCGAAATAGCCTGTCCTGCGGATATCCGAATGGACGACGATCGCCGTGAAGTTCTCTTTTTTTACCTCGTCCGGCCAATTCTCAAGGCGGATATATCTAAAGCCGAAAAAGGTGAGCGCGCTTTTATATGTGTGCTCCTCGCCGTCGCAGACAAATTTTATCTGCGCGTCCGCCGAACGATAATTGGCGTTGTAGAAATTGCCGTCGCGGTCGAGCGTCTCGCCGTGGGAGATTGTCGCCTGCGCGCCGGGAGTGCCTTTTATCCTGAACTCCACATAGCCCGTCATGTTCTGACCGAAGTCAATGACCGTCTCGCCTGCCGGGGTTTTTATTATCTGCAAAGCAGGCATCCGCTCATGCTCGACTATTTTTTCGCCCTCCTGCGGGATAAGCATATCTTTTTCGAGATCGACGCAGATGCAGTGCCTCGCGCTCCCCGCCTTGAAAGTCGCATCGTAGATATCGCCGTCATATATATTTGTATATCTCAGCTTGCTCTCGCGCGCAGTCCATGAGCTGTCGGTGACGATGCTCTCCGTACTGCCGTCGGCATAGACAATGGTCAACTCGGCGATGAGCGCAGTGTCGCGATAGCCCAAAAAGTCGCTACCGTCACGTTTGTTTGCGATGGCGCGCCAGCCCTGCCCGACAGTCACCTCGAGCGAATTCTCGGTCTTCAGCATATTTGTCACATCGTAGCTCTGCACCTGAAGCCTGTTTGAATAAGAAGTCCAGCCCGGAGCAAGGATAAAGTCGCCTACCCGCTCGCCGTTTAATTTTGCCTCATATACGCCGAGTGCAGTTATTTCCAATATTGCTTTTTCTGCTTTGGCGGCGCACCGAAAGTTTTTCAGAAACACCGTACCGCCACGCAAATTCTTTTCGCACCCTTTTATCCATTCGCTTCTCTCAAGCATATTTTATCAGTTTCCTTTCGCCCTGCGGCTCATACTTTTTTAAATCTCTGCATACATTTTATATGTGCTTATACCCGAAAGTCAAGTTATTTCCAGCCGTATGTTACAAATTTGTTATAATTTGCAGCGTTGTTTTTCTTGACTTTTTGGTTATTTTAGAGTAAACTAAAAATACTGTGAAACAAATTATTCACAAAATCAAGAAAAATGTTAAAAGGAGCACAACCAAATGAAGAGAATTCTTGCACTCATCATGGTTCTCGCTATGGTCTTCGCTTTTGCAGCTTGCAAGAGCAAGGATGACGGCGTGACCACAACCGATCCCTCCTCCGCAGGCGGAGAGGTCATCGACAACGGCGACGGCTCTACTCCCGTAGACGCTTCCGCAACCGACAGCACCGACGCAAGCAACGACGCTTCCGAAGTTTCCACCGACGCTTCCGGCAAGCCCGTCGAGGCTCCCTCTCAGGCAGCAGGCAACCAGGGCGGCGCTCAGGGCGGCAAAACCCCCGCAGCCGCTAAGACTGTTGCTGAGATAGTCGCTGACTATGTCAAGGCTCGCAAGGCTACCAAGCCCGCACCCGCAGGCAAACAGACCATGGTTCTCGGCAACAACGGCAAGATCACCGGCGACGGCGCTACAGGCACCCTGTTCAAGGCTGCTTCCCCAATCATCAACAGCGTTCTTAAGAACAACTCCACAGCCACCGACTATGTCCCCGCTTCCAGCCACGCCGACCTCAAGGCAAGCGATGTCAAGTCCGCTAAGGCAATAGTCTCCGCAGACGGCAAGTACACCGACTACATCATCTATGTCAAGGATCAGACTGACGGCCCCAACGGCGACTCCCACAACGGCGGTCCTGTTGCTCGCGGTGTCGGAACTCTCGGCAGCATCGACGAGGCTCTCAAGCAGCTCGGCGCAGAGTTCAAGAGCGGCAAAGAAAATGTTAAGCTCACCTACACCAACGCTTACATCTTCGCTCGCGTAGACAACAGCACCGGCAAGATCATCAACGGTACTTATCACTATCTCGTTAAGGTCAGCATCAGCGAGGCTGAGCTCAAGCTCGGTATCTCCGCTAAGGTTAAGAACATGTACGGCGAGGTTGACTATACCGTTAAGATCGGCAACAACGCTAACGGCTACAACGGCGCTAAGGGCTAATCCCTGACACCAAAACAAAACCAAGGCTCTCACCCAAACGGGCGGGAGCCTTTTTCATAATAAAAACCGCGTCCAAATTAAAAACAGAACGCGGCTTTTTTATTATTCGGTTTTCATCAGATCTCTTATTGTTATACCGTCAAAGTATTCGTTCGTTATCTCCTCGAACCTGCGCCACATCCCGATGGTGCGGCAGCTGTCCGCGCGCTCGCACGGCTCTTCGCATGAAAGACACGCGACGGGAGCGAGACTGCCCTCGGTCAGGCGCAGGATATCGCCGACAACGCACTGCTCCGGCGGTCTGCCGAGCCTGTATCCGCCGCCTTTGCCGTGGACGCCCTCAACATATCCGTCCTTTACAAGCAGAGCCATTATCTGCTCCATATATTTTTTCGAGATGCCCTGGCGCGCCGCGACATCCTTCATCGGGACAAGACCGCCACTGTGCTCCGCAAGGTCAACGAGCACCCTCAGAGCATAGCGTCCGCGCGTTGATATCATCATAAATATTCCTCCGTTTCGCACTTAGCAGATCTCTCCGCCGCCGATAACCACATCTCCGTCATAGACGACGACCGCCTGACCTTTTGTTATTGCTCGCTGCGGCTCATCGAATGTTATATGCACGGTGTTTTCGCCCGTGACACGCACGGTCGCGGGCTGTTCCGCCTGCCTGTATCTGACCCTCGCGCTCGCGCGGAACTCGGCGGGCGGGGTATCAAAGGCGATAAAATTGAAATTCTTCGCGTCGAGTTCGCGGCTCATCAGGTCTTCATTGCTGCCGAGCACGACGCGGTTTTTATCCGGCAGCAGTGCGGTCACATATCTCGGCTCGCCCAGAGCTATTCCGAGTCCCTTGCGCTGACCGACAGTGTAGCCTATAAGTCCCCTGTGCTCACCGAGCACATTGCCGCTTTTGTCAACGAACTCGCCGCGCGGATAATCCCTGCCCGTAAACGAGCGGATAAATGAGGCGTAATCGCCGTCCGGCACGAAGCAGATATCCTGGCTGTCCGGCTTGTCGGCGTTATAGAAGCCGAGCTTGCGTGCAAGCTCCCGCGTATGCGTTTTTGTCATGCCGCCCAATGGAAACAGCGTATGCCGCAGCTCGTCCTGCGTCATTGAATAGAGCACATAGCTCTGATCTTTTGTCGGATCAATCGCCTTTTTCAGCAGGAATCTGCCGTTTTCTTCTTCGATTCGCGCATAGTGACCCGTGACAACATATTCGCAGCCGAGCTCTTTCGCGCGGCGATAGAGACGGTCGAATTTCAGATATCTGTTGCAGTCTATGCAGGGGTTCGGGGTCGCGCCGCGCTCATAGGCTTCAACAAAGCGGCGCATGACCTGCTCTTTGAAATCAGCTGTAAAATTAAAGACATAATACGGCATCCCGAGCCTGTAGGCGACGCCGCGCGCATATTCCGTATCTTCGAGCGAGCAGCAGCTCTTTTCACGGCTGATCCCTGCATCCTCGTTATTAAAAAGCTTCATCGTCACGCCGATGCAGTCAAGCCCGCTCTCAATCGCGAGATAGGCGGCGACGGACGAATCCACTCCGCCGCTCATCGCGATGAGCGCCTTGCGGCGCGGGTTATCGGGGTTAAAGCTCATATTCTTCCTCTCAAAAAAAGCCCGAAAGCCCCGGCGGAAGAGCCGGAGCCTATGGGGAAATTATTTATCAGTCCTGGAAAAGCGGAGTCGACAGATAGCGGTCGCCTGTGTCGGGCAGGAGCACGACTATCGTCTTGCCCTCGTTCTCCGGGCGCTTTGCAAGCTCTATTGCTGCATAAGCGGCGGCGCCCGAGGATATGCCGACCAGCACGCCCTCGCTCTTACCGATAAGCTTGCCGGTCTCGAACGCTGCCTCGTTGCTGACGGGGATTATCTCGTCATAGACCTTTGTGTCGAGCACATCGGGCACAAAGCCAGCGCCGATGCCCTGTATCTTATGCGCGCCCGCAACACCTGTCGAGAGCACTGCCGAGGTTTCGGGCTCAACCGCAACGATTTTTACGCCGGGCTTCTTGTCTTTTAAATACTCGCCGACGCCCGTGACAGTGCCGCCGGTGCCGACGCCTGCGACGAAGATATCAACCTCGCCGTCGGTGTCTTCAAAAATCTCGGGACCCGTGGTCTCATAGTGAGCCTTGGGGTTCGAGGGATTGACGAACTGACCGGGCACGAAGCTGTTCGGTATCTCTTTTGCGAGCTCGTCAGCTTTGGCTATCGCGCCCTTCATACCCTTTGCGCCCTCGGTGAGCACAAGCTCCGCGCCGTATGCCTTCATCAGCTGACGGCGCTCGACGGACATCGTCTCGGGCATAACGATAATTATGCGATATCCGCGCGCGGCGGCGACGGAGGCGAGACCGATACCGGTGTTGCCGGAGGTCGGCTCGATAATAACAGAATCGGGGGTGAGCTTGCCCGCCGCCTCTGCGTCGTCGAGCATCTTTCTGGCGATTCTGTCTTTGACGGAGCCTGCGGGATTGAAATACTCAAGCTTTGCGAGCACCTTCGCCTTGAGTCCGTATTTCTTTTCAATGTGGGTCAGTTCGAGAAGAGGGGTCTTTCCTATAAGCTGGTCTGCTGAAGTATAAATCTTTGACATAATAAATTGCTCCTTTGAAGTTAGTAAGTTAAGATTCTGAGTTCCGCGGCGAAATAAAAAAGCCGGGGAACTCCGATGAGTGTCCCCGGTCAAAAGCCGTTTTGTCGGATCAGTTCAACGACCCGCATTTGGAGGACATATCGGAAAAAGACATGACGAAACACGCGCACTGACAACAAGCGCAGCTACAGCGGTTCATTCGGTTCATGGCGGTCTTTCTCATAACATTCTCTCCTTTCATACGCCTACCTCGGCGGTATGTTGGATACAATATAGCACATATTGCCTACCCTGTCAATAGGCAAATCAAAAATTTTTCAAAATCTCAGAGCCACTTCTTCCGGCGGAAGAACAGTATCAGCGCAACGAGCACCACGATACTCACGACAATTATCACAAGATATCCATATTCCCAGTTGAGCTCCGGCATGCCCGAAAAGTTCATGCCATACCAGCCCGTGAGCAAAGTCAGCGGCAGGAAGATAACGGTAACGACCGTGAAAAGCTTCATCAGATCGTTCTGCTGGATAGACAGCTGCGCCTGATATTCCTCCTGAAGATGCTCTATGACATCGCGCAGGTTCTGCACCGTCTGGAGATAGCGGTCGGTGCGGTTCTTGAGAATAGCGAATCGCTTCGCCGCTGCGTTCGAGAATACGGAGTTGTCGTTTGCGGAAGCTTCGTCAAAAATCAGAGTCAGCTGCTCATAGTAGCGCTTTATTCTCAACAGCTCGCGCCGCCAGACGGACAGCTTTTCAAAAACATCCTTGCCGGACTCGCTCTTGAAAAGATAGACATTTTCGTATTCGTCTATTTCATTCTCGAGCCTCGAGAGGCAGTCCATATCGCCGTTTAAAAGTCGGACGAAGAATCTGTAGAGCAGCTGCTCGGATTTGAGCTCCGGATTCTCCGCCACGAGCCCGTCCATTATCTTCTTTGCCGTGTCGCCCGCCGCGCCCTCGGTGAAAATTATCAGATTCTCGCGGCTGACATAGGCGAGCATCTTGTAGTCCTCGGTGCGCTCGCTGTGGACATCGTACCAGTCAAAGGCGAGAAAATCGAATTTTTCAAAGCTCTCAAAGCTCTCTATCTCGCCCTCGCGGACATATTCAAAAACCGACGGCTCCATATACTGCGCCGCCTTTGCCATATGTTCAAACGGAAGAACAAGCTGCATGATAAAACCTCTTTCAATGTGTATTGATTATTTTTTGGAGTATGTCTTTATCCGCCGGGCAGAAGGCATAGTTTTTTATCTCCTGCGGCGTTATCCATTCGAGCCCGCAGTGTTCAAGCAGCTGAGGCGTGCCCTCGGCTATTTTCGCGTTGAATACGACGAGGTGGACATATATATCGGGGTACTGATGATAGACATCGCAGAATTCGTCACCGACCTCCACTGTTATCCCAAGCTCCTCGCGGCACTCGCGAATGAGTGCCTGCTGATGCGTCTCGCCCGGTTCGAGCTTTCCGCCGACGAACTCCCACAAAAGGGCGTTGCCCTTGTTCGCGGGGCGGCGGCATATCATGAATCTGTCGCCCTGCCAGATGAGGGCGGCGGCAACCTGAGTCGTTTTCATATTTTTCTCCTTTTTATTTATCTGCCGGTCTGCGTATGAAAAACGCAGTCGATATCAACATAAGTGCTCTCCGTTTCCCGGGAAATTGATATGAATAAATTATATCACACAAATACCTATTGTAAAAGAGCGTTTTCTTTGTGTTTATCGTCATTGACACCGGAAGATTGAATCGGTATAATTTAATCATAACACACAAGGAGCTGTAAATATTATGGAAAAGAAGTACGCAATTCTTGTCGTTGATATGCTCAACGATTTCGTCACCGGCGCGCTCAAGTGCGACAGAGGTCTTGCAATAGTCCCCAAGACCGCAGAGCTGCTCAACGGCGCAAGAGAGAAGAACATACCGGTCATCTTCTGCAACGACGCTCATCTCAAGGGTATCGACCACGAGCTCAAGCTCTGGGGCGATCACGCGATAGCTGGCACCGAGGGCGCGAAGGTCATTCCCGAGCTCGGACTCTGCGAGAGCGACTATGTCGTTCCCAAGAGACGCTACAGCGGTTTCTTCCACACCGACCTTGACCTCCTGCTCCGGGAGCTCGGAGTCAACACCGTTGTTGTTACCGGACTGCACACCCACATGTGCGTTCGCCACACCTCCGCCGACGCTTATCAGCTCGGCTACGATATAGTTGTTATCAAAGACGCGACGAACTCCTTCACCGCCGAGGACTATGAGTACGGTCTGAAGTATCTCAAGGACACCTACGGCGCAGAGATCACCGACACCGACACTTTCCTCGCATCGGTCTGATCTGTTGAATAAAATACTGACCCTCCGCCGGGATTGCCTGGCGGAGGGTTTTGTTGTTGAAAATATTTATCTGAGTATTCTGCCGACTGCGTCTATTTCGTCCGAAGTGAGTCCGGCGGAGAGGAAATAGTCCTCGACCGAGCCGTAACGTCGCGAAAGATATTCAAACACGGCGGTTATATTCTCCGACGGGGAGCCGAGATGCGCCATGTCGCTCTCATGGACAAGCCCCGTTTTTCTCTCCATCTCGCGGCGGTAAAACGGCTCGAGATAGGTCGAGGAGATGCGGTAATCCGCAACGATATCCTCAAAATATACGCCTGTTAAATGCAGTATAAGTGCGGCGGTTATGCCGGTTCTGTCCTTGCCGAGGAAGCAGTGGAACATCGACGGAGCATCGACGCGAGACAGCGCGGAGAACAGGCGTGCGTAGTTGCCCTTACACTCGTTGAGGCTCGTGACATACACCTCCGGCATCGACATCTCCATATGCGGCGAAGCGGGGTTTATTTCGAGCAGGGAGAAATGATAGTAATTCACGCCCGGATAATCGGCAAACTCCGACGGCATGGATATCGCCTCGGAATCGCCGCGCAGGTCGAAAACATTCTTTATCCCGTATTCGTTGAAGAACTTCATATCGCTCTGCGTTGACGCGCGCGGTCTGCCGCAGCGCAGCAGCCTGCCGTATTTCGTGAAGCCACCGCCCTTTATCGGATATCCGCCGAGGTCGCGGCAGTTCTGTATGTTTCCAAGAGGCATGTGTCTGAAGCTTTCCATAGTCAGTCCTCCTCATAGATTCTATATCTATTTTAATGCATTTTCACATAATTTTCAACCGTGAAAACGCAGAAACGGACCGAAAAGCCTCAATTATTTTTCCTATTATATATTATTGTGGAAATAATACAGCGTTGTGGTCTGCGAACCGAAGAAGTAGACATTGTAGCTGTCGTACTTTGAATATACGCCTTCGCCTATCGCCTCTCCATCGCGGTCGCTGATATAGAGATAATCGCTCTCATCGATATCGGCGCGCGAAAAATGATAGTTCTCAAAAAGCGTGTTATTGTCATCCTCGCGCGTGACATTGACCCAGTTCTCGAAATTGTCGATATATCCGAGCAGTTCATTCTTGCTCTCGGCGGTCACGGGCTTGAAATATTCGCTATCTTCGGGCTTCGCGCCGGGGAAAGTGTAGATTCCGTAGTCAGTCGAATCACCGAAGCCGCTGACACTGTATCTCTGCACCGACATCGCCCTGCCGAGCGAGGCTATGACCGGATCCTTGCTCTTGAATGTGCAGGCGGAGAGCGAAAGCACAAGCAGGCACATTGCCGCTATAATAAATGCTGCTTTTCGCGTTCTCATTTTTCTTCACTCTCCCCCGGGACATATTCGAGCAGATCGCCCGGCTGACAGTCGAGGATCTCGCAGAGGGAATCGAGAGTCGAGAATCTGAAAGCCTTTGCCTTGTGGTTCTTGAAGTTTGAGACATTCGCCATCGTCATGCCGAGCCTGTCGGCAAGCTCGGTGAGCGACATTTTTCTTTTTGCCATCATAACATCCAGATTTATAACTATCATGCCGTCACCCCGCCGTCAAAATATTTCGTCGTTTTCTTCTTTAATGACCGCCGCGCGCTTGAACACGCCGCCCATCGCGAACGCGAGGACTCCCGCGACGACGCAGACGAACGCGAACACGAAAACCGGCAGATAGTAGAGCCCCATGAGCTCATATATGCCGAGCATCGAGCAGAGCACAGCCTGGTCGACGGCGAACACGAGCAGTTCAACAAAGGCGCAGATGCCGATATTGCGAAACTTCTTCGCCGTGCCGAGTGAGAACGCCTTATCCGTGAAAATCCGCGAGCAGATGAGCTTGAGTTCAATGAGCGCCGCCATATACGGCACGGCGCAGGCATAGACCGAAGCGGTGGTCAGAATCCATGTGTAGGGCGGCAGAGCCGAAAATTCGCCCGCTTTTATAACCGCGGCAATAATAAACGGCGTGCCGAGAAGCGCGAGCACGGTCAACGCGATGCCGATAATAACAAGTCCGTTGAGGACGATTTTTTCTGTTTTTGTTTTCTTGATATCTGTCATTTTACATACCTCTTTTCTTTGGTTTGCGAGGCTATTGTAACACGGCGTTTTAAGATTGTCAATAAATATTTATCGTTATTCTTTAAATTTTTACTGTTTTTCTGAGTTACAGATGTAAAAAGAGCTCCCAAAGTCGTTAGTGGTTTGACAAATTGGAATTTGTTTCAAAATTCATTTGATGCCCCTGCAAAATGAACCGCCACGAAATCAGCGCATTTTTGCGCGCAACTTGTAGGGTGCGGCGACCTCGACGCACCGATGCCGCGTGGGCGGCATGATATGATTTTGTGGGATTTGCACCCTACCTTCGCGTCGCACCATAATTAAGTGATATATACTTCCCGCGTTTCGGCATTTTCTTTTTATTTGAAAAA
>ULWQ01042041.1_pt1 | contig 19279 bp, 39 predicted proteins | sample 1960491 | NCBI WGS metagenome assembly ULWQ01 (sample SAMEA4835816, study PRJEB28245) | human gut metagenome | biome: gut microbiome; material: fecal sample | place: Denmark | collected 2008
AAGAAGGAGATTGCATGATGGAAACGAAATTTGAAAGAATCGTTGGAGCTACCATTTCTGTGCGAGTCGATTATCAGACCTTGGATGATATCGTTGTCACTGCCCTTGAAGGCGGAATCGGATGGTGGGCTTGCCTCGATAATACTGGGCCGGAATGGGATGACGAGCCGGAAAAGATGGCTACGTCTGAATATGCGGCGTTGCTTATCGCAAATGGGAAAAAACTCAAATTTTCTGATGCTACTGGGGAATTGGAAGAAAACGAAGAGCCGAAATGCCCGTGGGAAGTTGATGCAGACACGATTATTAACGGAATTGGGTTGTATCTCGAATCTGAGGGTGGAACAAATATTTTGACGGATGGTAAACTGAATTCCATGAAAATCGACGCAGATGTTGCGTCAGACATCTTCCAGTTCGGGATTTTTGGGGATTGTGTTTTTGGGTGAGAAAATGGAGAACAAGTTTTTCAAGACGTGGGCAGAACTCACGGAGGATCAGAAGAATACCTGCCGAGGAGAACTGTTCGGTATCGGCGAAGAGGCGCTGGAGAAATGGCAGTATCACTTTGATGGTGTAAAACTTTCGGCAATCTGCTTCAACAAGTGGGAAGAGCACTTCCCGTATGTAATCACGGATTTTGCCCGTGATGCGGCTCTTGAAGAAGCGTGGGATGACTTCGCTGATATCCCGATGGATCCGGAAACAGAATGTATGGAAGAACCGTTCCTATTCTTCAAGGCTGGTACGAATCGAGAAGAAATCTGGCACTGGTTCGATGAACACCATTCGAAAGGTGTGTATTGGTTGCTGTATGAAAGAGGACTGAAAAAATGAGCGAATACAGCATTTACAGTCCATTCGACATCCAGCAGCACAAAGAGAAGTATGTCAATTATTTGGAGGTGGTCATTTCACCAGATGGTGTCATTGAGTATGCCGTTCCTTCACATTCTGAAATTCTGATCAGGCACTGCTGCGAGATGAAGGAGATATCCAGAGAACAGTTCTACGCCCTTGTGCCGAGAGAATACTACTATGATATGATGACATGGCTGTGCATGCAGACCGGATATATTGCTGTCTGGAATGATCGTTTTGCTTGTTATGGAGGGCTTACGGGAAAGCAGAGGAGTAAATTGAAAGCGTTGAAACTTGCTGGGCTCTATCGAGGAAACATACTGAAAACTGCAATTTTTTGAAAGGCCGTTGACATTATCTCCGTTTCGGTGTATTCTGCATGAAAGAAGAGTACGAAACGGAGGGGAAGAAGTGACAGCTGACGATATCGTAAAATGTGTACTGAATCTTCGAGGGATAAACGGATATACTGTTGCACATGAAATAGGATGGAGTCCCCAAAAGTTCAGCAAGAGACTTTCAAATGAGACGATGAAGGTCCATGAACTGAGTATGATACTTGATCGTCTCAACGTTGACATGGTATTTATCGACAGGGAAACGGGAGAAAGAATCCATCCAATATGTGCCGGGATGGGTGAGCCTGTTAGTCGGATCGTGGATAAGGTCAAGTACAGTACCGAAAAGTCGAGTGCACTCGCAAACAATTTCTATTCGGATGGAACAAACAAGTATAATGATGGGAAAGCGCTGGAATTGTATGCAGATAACTCAGGTAGGTTCTTCTTTGCCGAATACTGTGAATGGGATGCTGCTAAGAATGCCATTATCCCTGTAAGTAAAGAAAAGGCGGAGGAGTTCATCAAAAAGCATGGAACAAGAATTCTGAAGCACCCAAAAAGGAATACGGATGAATAACCAAAGCCCCGGCCGCCGACCGGGGCTTTGTTGTGCTTCCGGCACGGCGGAATTGAGTTATGGAGCAGGCCATATAGCCTGCTCTTTTCGTATATACGGATGCTTTAGAGAGGCAAGGGATTCAATAGAATGCCATTTGGAATTTGAAGAACATCCACATATCCCCCTGTAATATTCTAAGCAGGTAAGGGCGTCAAAAGCCTCACACAATATACATGAAAACGGATATAAAATGAAATAAAAAAATAAAAATATCCAAAAAACAGCTTGACAGACGGTCGGGGTGTGCTACGATATAGTCACAAGAAAAACAAAGAAAAGGCAGCTGGGGCAATAGTTCCGGAAGGCCGAAGAAAGGAGAAGTTAAAATGAGCAGGAGCATTTATGACAGTATCGAGAGCGCGGAGGAATTGCTGAAAGAGGTCGCGGCACATGGCCTGAGTCTCAAGAGTGAGGATATTTGCAGAGCACAGGATATTTTCGGGCACTCTCCAGTAAAGGAACTTGTCAGACTGGCTAATGATAATGGACGCCTGAAAGATTTCAACGGCGAGCCCGATCCGCGCGGAACGGTTTCCTCTGGCCGCGACGGCCTGAGCAAGTATTTCTATCAGGTCGCATTTCATATTTGGAGTTGGGAAGATGCAGTTCGGTTCTACAACACGAACAGCAACTTCGTTTACATCGACAGGATGGAAGAATCCAAGGCCCTCCGTGAACGGGTGAAGACGCAGGAAACGGCGATTGATGGACTTAAACGGGATATTGAGGGTGAACACAACAGACGCCAGGAGGCCGAGAACGAAATGGAAGCCGCCAATAAGAAACTCGTCCATCTGGAAGCTGAAGTTCATGACCGCGACATGACGATCATGGAGTTGAAAGCAAAACTGTATGACCTTATGATGAAGGAGCAAAAGAGATGATTGATCCTATTTGCCTGCTTCCTCTTGTTGGATTCTTTTTCGTTCTTGCTGTCGGGTGCTTCATTACGGACAATCTTCCACGCATTCTTCGTTTTATCAGAAGAATACTTTTTATGCGTAAAAATTTCAAAAGAATCAACGAAATGTTCAGAAGTGAGATTTGAATGGAGAACTCTGACTCGTGGATAAATCAAGTGCAGAGATCTATGCCAAACAGGCAGATAGAATCAAGTACAGATATGGACCAACAGTTGAGGAATTCAGAAAGATTGATGATTCACGCAGAGAGATCTGCAAATTGTACGACCAAATCATGACTGCCTGCGGCGTGATGAAGGGGATTGATGATCCGTTTATTCGGGATGCAGTTGATCGGAGACTGGTAGATCGGATAGCCTTGCTGGGGCGAATGATCGAATGCGTGAAGCGGCGAGATGAGAAAAGGGCCGACGGTACTTCCTACTTGGTCTACAAGAGGAGTTACCAGATCACGGATGGAAAGCTCCTGAAAACGACAATGCTTGGGGAGCTCGCAAGAAAGTATGCGGATGAGGAAAAAGAGAAGGACCCTGATTCTATATACTTCGTTGTCAGGAAAAAGAAGGACGGCAGCTTGCGCTGCATTTACCGGCTCGAATAAAAAATACGGTTTTTTCCGATATGGATATTGACTAGGCGGCAGGTTATGTTAACGTAACGTCACGCAAAAAGGAAGGAGATGGTTCCGCGTGGGAGACATCGGCTATATGAACATTGAAACCGGTGAACTGCTCACCAGAAGCGATATGCTCAGTCAGTTCAAAACGGAGTACGACGGAGATGATCCAACGAACTGCCTTGACTGGAGTGAGTATTACGAGGAGGTGATTCTGAATGGCGAAGATTATGCTTGAACTGAGTCATGATGAAGTCAACCGTGAAATTCCGTATGTCATGGTCTGCATGGGCAGGTATGGGAGCACATGGGGAACCATGCACAGAAAACGTCGCTGGGCAACGGAATTCACTGAGCGTGAAAAGAAAGCGGCTACGAAGCTGTTTGCAAAGTCGCATGAGTGGACGCTGACCAGAGGTGTTCCTGACAGCGTCGTGATGAGCGTAGAGACATTCAAACTGTGGCAGAAGCTTGGAGATTTCCTTGCTTCGATTTGAGGAGGAAAGAATATGAAGAAAATCGTCAATCCCACGATGCACGAAGGCTATGGAGCAGCGCCGGTCAGAGGGTTCTGCAAGATCGAATTCGAGAACGGAAAACTCAGCATTTGCGGCGTGATCGGACCGACACGCAACGGAAACTGTAAAGGCTCATGCGGACAGTGCCAAGATGAAATCCGAGAAGGGAAGCCGGCAGAAGGCTGGACGGATGAGATGATCCGGAAGTTCTGTGACATCTGGGATGCGTGGCATCTGAACGATATGCGGCCGTATTGTGAACATCAGAAGCAGCTCGGCTGGGACAAGCTTGCAGTCAAGGCTGTCAACCTCTATAACTATACGCTGACACGCGATGCCGTAATCGAGAAAAAAGCTGCAGAGGAGTGTGCACTGAAAGCACTGAAAAAGGGGGAGACATTCACACCGACACCGGAACAGTCAAAATTCGCATCACTTCCGTACAGTGTCCAGCTCCCTGAAGAAATCAGCGGTGAGGATGCGGCCTATTACAAACCTGAGAAGCCGATTTACAACGGAGACAAAGGACCTGCGGAGGTAAAAAAGCTTGGTTGGCTCAGACCGGAGGAACATCCTGACGGACTGCTGTGCCGGCCCTGCCCGGTTTGCGGATACAAATACGGATCTGCATGGAAAAAGGAAGAAGTTCCGCAGGATGTGATCAACTGGCTGTTCAACCTGCCTGACACGACAGTGCGGCCCGCGTGGGTGTAAGACTGCTATGAGAGTAAAAGCTGACGATTTAACACTACTGAACGATATCCACGGATGTCTGATACGGTATGGACAGGTTGAGAAGGCTCAAAAGCTCGGCATCCTGCTTGATCGTCTCGAAGCTGAACAGGAGAGAGAAAGGGCCAACAACCGCTTGAGAGCAGAAAAAAACGGGAAGAACGGATATGTGTGGAAGTCTTCACATCATCCGAAGCACAGCAAATATCAGGAGAAGGACGAATGAAAATGATTGTATGGGTAGCAACTCATTATTGGTACAACGAAGTCAACGAAGGCAGTGAAGTCCTCGGTGTTTTCAAGAATCATGATCGTGCATACAAGGAAATTGAAAATGCTGCTGAGATTGAGCGCAAGACCGAATCAGACGATTTCTGGGACTGTGATTGCACATGGGCGGAAGGCGATGAAATTCACCTCGGTCATCCGTCAAAGAATTTCGCAGACTGCAATGTTGAGCATATTTTCAATGTCACACTGCACAATGTCAACGAGGAGATTTGAGTATGGAAAGAAACTGGAAACTTGGAGACGATCTTGCAAGCAGTGATTCGCTTCTTGACGGAATCACGTTTGATGATCTGATTCTCGCGGTTCACTGCAACTGCCGGCGCATTACACCAGACGCAGTCAAGCGCGAACTCAAGGCCATGATGGAATTCAGAATGGAAGATCTTAATTATCTTCTGGAACACAACATGAGCGAAATCATCGCAGAAGCAAAGAAGGGGCGTGGAGGATATGAGAGTTAAGATCGGAAAGCAGCGGGCCACACTTCAGGAGAAGAAAAGTGAGGCCGATCAACTGCGGAACTGCAAAGAAGAAATTCACTTTTTGTGCAATGAGAATTTGCGCCTGAAAATGGAACTGCTCGAAGCGAGAGCATTCAACAAGAGCATTCCGCAGAAGAATTTTACGAAGGGATATGAGACAGGATACAAATGGGCTATCCGCAGTATCATGCAGGATCTGAATGTACCATGGTGTCTTGATACCGAGAAGGGCTGCAAAACGCCTGATGAAGTTCGTTTGTATGCCACCAAGAAAATCCTGGAATCATTATCTCAAGAATGCGACTGCGACAGAATCGAGCAGCTTTGCCAGCAGCTTGAACAGGTTTCAAAGGAGCGGGATGATGCGCTGGAAAGACTTCATCGTGTGAACGGATCGCTCAGGACACTCACAGCCGAAACATCAAATGAGTTTGTTAAACGTAAGTGGTCTGCGTCGGTTTATGAGTTGAAGGAAGCCGTCGGGGAAGCGGTGTTTTTGCAGCCTGTAGGGCTTACTGGTTATTGGACTGTTCTGAAAAAATATGCAAATGGTGCATTCGTCTTTGTGGATCGGGATGAGCGGGAGTGCGAATACGGAAGCACTTGGGTGGCATATAGGGCCGAAAATGCGGATGAGTAGATTGCTCTATTCTTGTTTTTTGCTCCAAAATTTCAGAAAAGTAAATTGAAACAGACTGATTTAAAAGCAATGCGAAGGAGAAGACACAATGGGCAAAATTGATTTTTCGGAATACGATTTTCCGGACGACTTCTTTGAGGAAGATGAGTTTGACTCGCGGATCGAGGAACTCAAGGCGGCGGTGAAAGAAAACGTCAAGCAGGAGATTATTGATAAAATTTCTTCTTTGGAAAGGGAGAACGAGGAACTTCGTGTTTTCAGAGACCGGCGGGACGAGATCGTTGGCGAATATCGTAGGGCAATCGCACAGGCGGAAGAAGACGCTCGCAGAGCGGAAGATAAAGCCAGACATGCAAGGCTCAAGGAATTGCTCGGCCCGTATCTCACGGAAGCGTGGAAGGCTGATTGTCGATTGGAGCAGGGGCCAAAATGTGGTAAATGCGATGAGAACCGACAAGTCCACTTTTTATCTCCGCTCGGAAGAGAAATGAAGGAAGAGTGCACATGCGCAAAGCGAACTACTGTATTCTTTCCAAGAAAGATAAGTCTATATCGACTCTGTGAATATAGAACCGGAATGATCGAAAAGACGTATGAAAACGCAAGCAACTGCGAAGATGCCGATCTTAGAGCCATGAAGTTGGTAAAAGACGGCGCCGACTTTGCCAAGATCAACACATATTATGATGCCTTTGAAACATTAGAACTCTGCCAGAAATACTGCGACTGGAAAAATTCTGAGGAGGAAAAGAAATGACTGCGCTCCTAATTATGATTGCAGGTCTGTCCTCATTTGCAATCGTATATTGCGTTCTGGCGATTATCTGGACATACCATCCATGCTGGAGCCTCAAGTGGCTTTTCCACGACATTCTCAAGTGGCACGAGCCTGGCCGCTACTTTGGGGAAGGACCTCTCGTCAATAAGTGCCGGTTCTGCGGAAGGAAGATCAGGCTCGGAAGCAATGGCCGGTGGATGAAGGAAATCGGGAAAAACGTGAGACTCGTATATGTCGGCGAAAACGGCTATATGGGTCTGCAAACCGGACAAGCATATGAAGTCGATGTCTACAGCAATGATGGCTACATTTACGTCAAGTGGGATGAGTTATCCGCCTGCCCATATGAAAGTCTCAGTGCGCTGAATAAAAACTGGGAGGACTACGATGGACCAGATTAACAACTGCCCGTTCTGCCACAAATGTTCTGTGGAATGGCCGGTTTATCTTGATGAGATACACCAGTTTAACAGAGACATATTCCCAGAATTGATGTATCAATGCCGCTGCACATACTGCGGGGCAAGTGGACCGATAAAAGGTACAAAGCGGGCGGCAATCAAAGCTTGGAACAGGAGGGACATGAGCAATGGCAAAAACCAAACGGCCAGAAATCGGTGCTGAAATGTACGCTGTCTTCGAGCACCTTTATTACATACCAAATCATGCTGGGCCCATCATGGAGTATTGCGTATGCAAGGGCACGGTGCGAGGCTTTTTCACCGGCGGATATACGGAGGTGTGCCTGCTTTTTACCGGACCGGACGGGTTTCCGAAGCCGGGGCACTTTCGGCTTGACGACATTGGCAAAAAGCTGTTTTACACGGCGGCGGAGGCTGCTTCCCTAGCCGAGAGCATGACTGAAAAGTACGAGCTGGCATGGGGCTGGATTGGACCTCCGGACATCCCAATGGCGAGGCCGTGGGAGAAAATCCTTGATGAGGTGCAAGATCGTGCGGAGGAAGAAAAAAATAAAGGAGTAAAATATGCCACCTAAAGATAATTCTGAAAGAGCCTGTGAAGAGTGCATCCATTATTGGGCGTGCTCCAGACAATGCGGCGAGCCGATGGCGCAGAGTAGCGCCACTGGCTGTGAGTGCTACGAGACGGTTAAAAGCATTGCGGCGGCTCGGCTCATCGAGCGCCTGACCGCCGAGAACGCGGCGCTGCGGGAGAAGGTGCCGCAGTGGATCAGCGTGGAGGACAGGCTGCCAATAGACCGTCTCAGCAAATATCTCGTTGCTTTTCGGGACGCGGGCGGCTCGATTGTAGATATGGCCAGATACTTTCCGAGCGACGGATGGACGTGCGATAACTGGGAGGTACCGCAGAACTTGATTACTCACTGGATGCCGCTGCCGGACTCGCCGGAGGAAGGAGACAAGGCATGATAGCTGTTTTAATCAGCATCAGACCAAAGTGGTGCGAAAAGATCATAAGCGGTGAGAAAACGATTGAGGTGCGCAAGACGCGCCCGAAGATGGATACGCCGTTTAGGGGCTATATCTACCGGACAAAAGGAACTGTTCCCCATATCATCAATGGGAAATGGGTACAGATGGAGGTTGGCGGAACGATCATTGCCGAGTTTACCTGCGACCGTATCTATGAGCTGGAAATGCGCTCACCCGGCGGCAGCTACTATGTCAAAGGTGAGGATCAGCCAACAACAAACGATGTTGCGCGGCATTCGTGCCTGACCCTCTGGGATATGCACGAGTATCTGCAAGCGGGAAAGGGCTATGGATGGCACATTTCCAACCTCAGGATTTACGATCACCCGCGCGATCTGTGGGAGTTTGCCGGTCTGCAGCGGGAGACAGAATTCGGCCTTGCGCCCAAGCCAATCACCCGCCCGCCGCAGAGCTGGCGGTATGTGGAGGAGCAGATATGAACGAGCGAGATAAAATCCTGCTGCGGTATGTCTGCGATGGCGACATGAGGAGAGCTCGCCAACAGGCAAAACTAATTTTAGAAAATACAACGGCCAAAAAGGATGAGCATTTTCGGTATGAGATGCTGAGAAAACTGGAGACCAAAAGCAACTTCATTGAACTGCCGGCGAACTTGCAGGGAATTTTGGTAGCGGAGGACTCCGCCTTTTTCCCCAACAAGAAGTTCTTAGTCAGGCCACATGAGGAGGCTGTAGTAAAAAAGGCGCTACGCATTTACCGCGCCGCCGATAAACTGGCAGAGATCGGACTGCCGTATTTCTCCGCGCTTCTGCTGCACGGAGAAAGCGGGTGCGGAAAAACAGAACTGGCGAGATATATTGCATATAAAGCAAACCTGCCGTTCGTCTATGTCCGGTTCTCCGCGTTGGTGAGTTCATATCTGGGCAGTACACAGGCCAATATCGCCCGCATCTTTGACTATGTGAGGCGCGAACCGTGTGTCCTGTGCTTTGATGAGATCGACGCAGTGGGAATGGCCCGTGGGCAAAGAAACGATGTCGGGGAAATGAACCGTATCGTCATCGCACTTATGCAAGAACTGGACAAACTCCCCAACAATGTGATTATCGTCGGCACAACGAACCGCTTTGACCGGCTCGACCCCGCGTTGATCCGGAGGTTTCCCATTCAATACGAAGTGCAGAAACTATCCCCTGAAGAAGCCTGTGCGCTTGCAGAAAAGATCGTCGGTTATGCCGGGATAGATGTCGAACCGTGGAAATTGTGGTTTACTGCGGCATTCCCGGAAAGCGTACCCGCCTCTACTGTGGTGAAGGTGTGCGTGGACGAAATAGTTGCGTATATCATCGAAAAGGAAGAAGAGAAATGAACGAAAGAATGACGAAGCGCGACACCGATGGACAGGCAATGATGGACTGCCAGAAGTGCGAAGCGGATTGGACGGGTAAGCATGGTAAACCGATGGTTGACTGCACCGCGCTGTACTGCCGAAAATGCTTTGCAGGAAATGGAGGGTGAAAATGGCATTGAAAATTCCAAATCATATCCGGAAAAAGATGAACCTGACGGCACTCTACGCCAGTAAAGCGGCCAATATCAACAAACAAGTATCTGATTGGCTCGAAAGTCATGGCGTCGATGTTGATGCACTCAGCTGCGGATGTGGATACGGTTTTGAAGAACTGATGTACGGGAACGACGTTACAGATAAACTCTGCGAAAGGATAGAAAGAGAGGCAGCAAATGCGGACATATCTCAGAAGTGATTACGCGCTCCACCCGTGCGGCGCGGGATATGAATATTGCGACGGGGAGTGTTCTCATTGCGAAGCTGCGGCATCGACATATACCTCAAACACTACGCAGCCCAAATATGAGCCGTGGAGAAAAGATATGCAAGAAAGGCCGGTGACACCGACAAACAATGAACAGACCAGAAACGACGAAGTGGCTTTCGGAACTGCTGGAAGAACATATTGACCCGAAGAACGACCCGCGCGTCTACTGGGCCAAGGAAATCACATTTGACTACGGCAGCGTTTCTCCCATTCGCGTGGACTATATGCAGTTCAAGCCGGTCAACAACAGCGTGTCCGGCATCGAGAAGGGCGATGTGTACTGCTACGAGATCAAGTCTTCCGTTGAAGACTTCCATTCAAAGAACGGTCATAACATGATCGGAGATTTCAATTACTACGTCATGCCGACCGATGTGTACGAGAAAGTCAAACTTGAAATTCCATATAACGTCGGCGTCATGTGCCCTGAAACCTTTGAAAGCCCATTTTTTGAAAGAACAACATTGGTAACGAAGAAAAACGCGAAAAGATCGGACAGGCCACGACCGGTATCCGAAATGCTCCTGATGATGTGGCGCAGCTCCCGGCGGGAAATTGTAAAAGCGAGAAAGGAAGCGAATGGAAATGACGAACCTTAAACCTTGCCCGTTCTGCGGAGGTGAAGCAAAATTCTTCAGAAAAGCAAGTTTTGAGTTCGGAACACGGCGCGGCTGGCAGTTTGGAATCCATTGCACAAAGTGCGGCGTCGGAACTCCAAAGAACGATTACACGGTAGAAGTTGAATTTTCAGACTATGGAGAAGTGAAAGTCGTGAAAGACGAACGGCCAGCAGCAATCGAAAAATGGAATTTGAGGACACACCACTGATGGAAGGAGAAACACAGTATGTCTCGCTCTGTAAATGAGGTTCTTTTCAAAGCGGTCGAGCGCAAGCTGGAAACAGCGCGCAAATCGTATGACGTATATCGATCTACAATTACGGACTTGAACCAGCTGTTAAAGGACATGGCCAACTATGCGGTAAAGAACAACTGGAATCTCCAAAAACTGCCCGATTATGACCTGGAAGGTTATTTGTATGATGGAAAGCCGGAAATCGGTGAGGTCATGAAAAAGATCGTAAATGCGTTCGGCGTGCCAGAGGGGGAACTTTGAAATGGCCGGTTACATCAAAGACAAAGATGTCTACGCGCTCTTTGACGAGCGCGGGACTGCTCGCCTGCACGTTGGGGACATCGACAGACTGGAAAGGATATACTTCCCAGCCGAACTGCACGTTGGAGATCGCGCGTGGAAGAAGGCCATGAGCATCCTCGATAAGAAATACGCGGAAGCGAAAAAACTGCCGTTCATCCGTGACCCGCTGGCATGGGCACTGTACCACACTTGGAAGGAGTTCGATGATGGGAAACGCTGTGACTGAAGAATATATCCGTCGCTCAGAAGCACTAGACGCGATTCGTCGGTTTTCAACCGAAAACGGATCTGCGCTTGGCTATCACAGTGGCGCAATCGACCTCGCAATGGAGGCAATAGAAGCCATCCCTGCTGTTGATGCAGCACCGGTTGTGTACGGCACATGGATTGAAGAAGACGGCATGCAGATCTGCTCAAATTGCGGTGAAGAACACGAATGGGATGACTACCGTGCATCTTACTGTGAGGATTGCGGAGCAAAAATGAGGAGATTGCATGATGACTGAAGAATTTATCAGCCGCGCTGAGGCACTTGAAGACTTTGAGGAATGCAACAAATCCGACCCTAAATGGACACCTCAGCGTGTGAAAACGCTCCTGCTCCGCCAACCCGCCGCTGACGTTGTTCCAGTGGCGCATGGGAAATGGATCAAAAATGAATGGCTCTCTACTGACTTTTCGCCGGTGTACGACTGCAGCGAGTGTCATAAGTCAATCGAGCAGAAGTACCTTACACTTCCGCAACGCTGTGAACACTGTGGGGCGCTGATGGATGGGAGGTGCAGGTAATGCGGTTGATCGACGCAGATTGGGTGCTTGAGCACGTCAAGCCATATGAACGATCAGATGAGCAATGGAGCGTAACTGGCGGCACGGCAATCCGGCTTATTTATAATGCGATTGATAATGCGCCGACCGTTGATGCCGTTCCGGTAACGCGGTGCAGGGACTGCAAAGATTTCCGACGAAACAAAGAAAATGACCCGTACTGCACGAACAGGCGCGGCCTAGATGATCCAGTGCCAGACGGGTTCTGCAACTACGGGAAGCCAAAGGAGGCAAGCGATGAACGGTGAATGGGTCTTGGCAAATAAATGCCCGCACTGCGGCGGACGGATGACTCTTGTGGACTTTTACTCCTACTCGCGCGACTACCCGATTTTGAAAAACGGGAGACCGTCGAAGCATGGGAAAAAGTGCGGAGAAGAAGCCGTTGGAGTTATAAATGCCCAATGCAATTCGTGCCATGTGACGTGGGATGACAGCAACGCTCGCCTCACTGTTGATGGCAAAATTGAAATCAGAGGGGATGGATATGGATGGTGACAGAAAATGGGCGTAACGATTAAATGCAAGAAAACCGGTCGGAACATCGACCTCGGGTGTAGCGGATTCATGCGGCTGCGGAAAAAAGTGGCCGAACTCATGGGAGGGCCGTTCTATAGCCACTACAAGAAATTATACGATGCGCCGCCTCTCATGCGACCGGATGAGGAAAAGAAATTTTATACGCAATGGGATACGGAAGCAATCAGGCTGATTACGGAAAACAACATTCCGGTGAAAGTTGTGAATTTCCTGCTTGAAAGCGACTGTGATGGGAAAATCCGGTACGGAGCCTGCAAGGAAATTCTGAAGGTCATCGGAGACTACGACGACAACATCTGCTACGGCTATGCCGGCCGGAGCGACTGCGCAATGTTCCGAGACTTCAAGGCAATCTTGCAGGACTGCGTGGACAACAAATGTGATATGGTCTGGATGTAGGAGGATGGAAAATGGATGCTGTTGCGTATTTCAAAGCATATGCGAGAATGTGCGATTCTTTTGATTCTAATAACAACATTACGGGAAAACCGTGTGTAGGCTGTCCACTTGACGATATTGGACGCGGATGCCATATGAACGATCTCGCCAACGACGCAGAGGAATGTGTTGCTGCGGTCGAGAAGTGGGCAAAAGAACACCCGGTCAGAACGCGGCAAAGTGAGTTCTTGAAGCAGTGGCCGGATGCTAAGTTGTATGAAGGTGTTCTTGGGATTTGCCCTAATCTGCTTATGTGTCGCGGTGAAACTACTGGTGGTCAATGCACAAAAAATGTTAGGTTCTGCCCTGATTGTCGTCGTGATTTTTGGCTGGCTGAAATCAAGGACGGTGAAGCATGATGGACAAGCAGCTGATTTACAGGGAAGACGCGCTCGAAATCGTGCGCCGGACATCCGGAGACTATGCCGCTGCGTTTGCCGAGATCAGCAGACTGCCGGCAGTGGATGCAGTGCAGGTCACACGCTGTAATGACTGTGATGGCCGCCGGGTAGAAATTTCGTGGTGTGGGACATATGTTAGGTGCGGCTTTCGTGACGCGACCGGCCTTAATATGCCGGAGGATGGGTTCTGCTCGCTCGGGAGGGAAAAGAAATGATGAATTGGACACTGAGCGATGTCGATGAGTATGGATGCGAGTTCGAGTGCTCTGCCTGCAAACAGCATGTAAAAGCGGGAGTGTTCCTTCCGGATGTATGTCCGCACTGCAAAGAACGCACCAGACGGAAGTATGCGCGAGGGCCGCACATAAAATCGCTCGATAGGATGGAAAACTCGCCGCGCGTATTCTATATCGACAGGATTATGACGGACGGATGGTTCGGATGTATGCAGTTCAGAACCGTAAAACAGCTAATTAAGGCCGGGAGGTTCTATGAAGCAATTCCTATTGTGGAGGTGCCGAAAAAATGGAGAGAATGACATTTGACTTTTGCATTGCCGGACAGCACTGCTGGCAGGTACATGGAGCCGACAACAATCTGTGCGGAGAGGTCTGCGAGCAGTACGGCGAGAAAGGCTGCAACAACTGCCCACTTGGACAGGCAATTAACCGGCTTGCCGCGTATGAGAACAGCCGGATTCCACCTGATGAACTGCAGGAGGTAGCGGATCTGTTCAAGAACTTCCTCGACGAAGAAGTGCCGGCGGAGGTGAAACGCTGGATGGATCGCTGCATCTGGCACGTCCAGAAGTGCAATGAGCTCCGCAAGGAGCTTTCCAAATGCCGGAAGGAGTTGGACGCATTCAAAAAAATTGGGATGTCCCCGAAAGACCTTGCGCGAGCTTTCGCAATATGATATGATGCAATAAAGCCACAGAGGCCCGTAGGGCGGATAAACGGGACTGGAATCAAACTACATATATACAGCGAGGAGAAGGAAGCCACGGGTGTCCAAGGGCTGACACCGCCATGAATGAACTTTCTCAGAAATTCAATTAAGATTATGTTTACTTGAATAGGAAAAGGGAATAGTAGTTGGTATGTGATACTATTTGAAGCAAGTTTGGAAAAGGAGGGACGAGAATGCTCTTACGGTACATTGTAAGTAATTTTAAATCTATTGGACATCCAGTAGAATTCAGTATGTTTCCGACAGAAGAAAATATCGATGAGCGATTTTTGAAAACAATCACGACAAAAGCCGGAGAGTGGAAAGTATTGAGGCGAGGCGGCTTTTTTGGACCTAATGCAGCTGGTAAGTCTTCTTTTATCGAATCGATTAACTTTGCGCGGAACTATGTAGCAGATGGGCAAAAAAGCGGAAAAGGAACAGGCGTAAACCAGTTTAGAGGTAACTTTGAGGACCTTGAAGGAATTTCTTCATTTCAGTTTATGTTTTACCGCGAAGGCGAAGTTTATGAATATGGCTTCTCTTTAGATCGCCGTCAAGTACATGAAGAATGGCTGATGCAGCTCACTAAAAAAGACCTTGAGCCGTTGTTCATCCGCGTTACAGACGAAAATGGCAAAACAGAGATAGAAATTAAATCAAAACTTGCGCGAAATAATTCAAAAGACAGAGAACTGGTTGACATTCTTAAAGAGAGCATTCAAGAGAACCAGAAAAACCAGCTATTCCTATACAAGCTGTATGATAATGGGATAAAAAAAGCAGAGACTGTTGTTCAATGGTTTAAAAATCTACAGGTGATTTTCCCTGAGACTAGGGTTCAAGCACTTCCTATTCGAATGAAAGCAGATAAGGAAATGCGTTCTTACATTGCAAAAATGCTTGAAAAGATGGATACAGGCGTTTATGAGATTTCAGTTGCAAGTGATGAGATCGATTTCCACGAATTTGCTCAAAAGCTGGATTTGCCAAAAGAAATTGTTGATGATATTGAAGAAATAAAAAGCGGAATCGTGAATTTTGCTGGAAAATACTTTATTTTCTCCGAAAACAAAAAAAAGAGAACTACGTTGGTGCAACTCAAATTTAATCATCGTTTGAATGACAAAAGTGTGCAGTTCAATATTGATGAGGAATCTGATGGTACGCAGCGTTTGGTTGATCTGCTCCCGATGCTATTTACAGTTGGGAAAAACCCAACTATCTACTTCGTTGATGAGATTGATAGAAGTCTGCACACGAAACTTTCCATGTTTTTGCTAAACGAGTTTGTACGCAGTGCAGAAGAAGGTGACAATCAGATTATTTTCACAGCACATGATGTGAATTTAATCAATGTGGATATTTTCCGCCAAGATGAGATTTGGTTTATTGAGAAAAACAAGATGGGCGAATCCACGTTAAAGCCGTTTTCTAACTTTCAAGTAAGAAAAGGTCAAGACACTTTAAAAGGGTATTTGAGCGGAAGGTTTGGCGCGGTCCCGATGATAAGGGGGGAACATTAATGAAGTTGCTTAGAAGCAGGGTTCCCTTTACCACTCAAAGACCATACCGTTTATCCAGACCCGAAACGAGCAAAATCATTTTCCTTTCATGTGAGGGAAGCGTAACAGAAGAGGAGTATTTTATCGAGTTAATTCCGAATATTTATAGTGAGATTAAGAGTAAAATACAATTTGTTTCTGTCGCTGAAGATGCTGCTCGTACTGACCCACACTATAGAACACCAGAGCAGAAGAAGATGCTCAGCAAAACGCGACCAAAACAGTTGGTTGAGCGAATTGAGCAATTTAAGGCTGAAAAGGATAATATTTATCAGTTTAAGGAGTATCCAGAGGACGAGTTTTGGATTATAACGGATGTGGATCAGAATTGGTCGGAGCAGATCATAGACGCTGAACATGGAAAGTCATATAAAGATGAGTGGAATGATGCAATCGCGGAATGCAAGGAAAAAGGATACCACTATGCAGTGAGCAATCCTTTTTTTGAGATGTGGCTACTGCTACATCACGACGAACCGTCCGAAACTGATAAAAGTCTTGCTGTGTCTGATGGCCACCCTTATGAAAAAACAAGCCACTTTCGTAAAAGACTATCGGAACTCGGTGTGCCGTTAAAGAAAGATAAACATATTAAAGCTTCAGACTATAACGATGAGAAAATTAAAATGGCGGTTCAGCGTGCAGAGAAATTACATATAGATAAGTCGGATCTATGCCCGCGGTATTTTGCTACTACAGTATATCTGCTTTTGAAGAAAATATTTGAAATGAAAAAAGAATGAGGCTGCATTGCAGCCCCGTTCTTTTTCTATTTTATCAAATCTGAAAACTTGTCATACGCGTCAGCAGCACTCGCAGCAGCCTTCGCCAGCATATGAGAATAGATGTTCTGCGTCGTAGATACCTGTGCGTGACCCAGATACCGCGAAACAGCAACGGTCGGAACATTGTCTGCAATCATGATCGATGCGCAGGTATGCCGCAGACTGTGCAGATGGATTCCCTCATACCCGTTTTTCTTTGCGAATGCAGTGAACCAGTGAGTGAGAGTATCCGGGTGGATGTACGAGCCGAATTCGTTCGTGAAAACCAGACCGTCGGAATTACGCCATTTGTCTCCAAGCAGCTCGGATTGCCGGTGCTGCCACTCCAAGCATTTTTGCAGGATGATAACCGCCGACTCAGGCAGCTTCATGTATCTGACTGAAGTTGAATTCTTAGGTGTGTCTGCGTAAACACCGCCGTTAGAAACGTAATTGAGCGTGTTCTGGATACGAAGAATACTTTCTTCCGTGCAAACGTCGGACCAGCGGAGGCCAAGGATCTCTCCACGGCGCATACCGGTGAGCATATCGAACTGAATGGGAGCCAGATACTTGAACGGAGCGCTCCTGTTCAATTCCGAGATCAGTTCGCGGACGCTGCTGACCTCAAGAAAGGCTGCTTCTGTCTTTTTCGGCTGCGGTTTTTCAACCTGCGCAAGCGGCGATTCCTTCAGGTATCCCCATGCTACGGCTTTGTTGAGGATCGATGAAATCAGTGCGTGATAATGCTTGAGCGTGTTTTCATTGAGCGTCTCGCCTTTTTCGGCCTGAACGAAAAGGGCGGAGACGGAACGCTTCATCGCGGACGCGATACCCTCCGCTGAACTGATATTGATGTTTGAACCGGATATTGCGGAGCGTAGTGTACGAACGCCGATGCCGGCGGACTTGGCGATCATTTCTTGCGTTTCCTTCGCTTCCTTCAGAAGCCGGATTCCGGAATCCGTGATTCTCCATTTGGAGTCCCGGCGGGAACCACATCTGCGAAGCGTATCGTAAATATCATTGATTCGGGAACCGTCGATATCACGCAGTTTGTAATTCCCGATTTCTCTGTTTATTACGGTGAGCAGCTGTTCATAATCTGCCACCGTTTTCTTTTTGAGTTTGGGCTTCGCATAGATCCGCATCCATACCTCTGCGAAAGATGAAAAGGGCATTTCATCCTTTTTAGGTTCTGACGATACGGAATTCTTCTCGTATTCGAGCGCCACAAGCATGGCCTCTTTTTCTGCCTTGCGCGGAGACAGTCCATCAGGCGGATACCATGAAAACTGCTTGCGCTTCTGCCTGCCTGATGCGTCATATCCTGCATACACGTTTATTTTATATACTGGGCGACCATAGCGGTCTGTTGTCCTTGATACAGTAGCCAAACGAAACACCACCTGTCTGTGCATCTATTTTACCGGAATAAGAGAGGGGAGGAAACAACCTCGAAAAAAATTGCGACAAATCTCAATAAGGCTATTGACAATTACAAAAGAATCAATTATAATTTCAAACATGAACAAACCGAAGCGAATAGAGGTGAGAAAAATGGAAAGCCCACGGATAAGAATGAGGACGATTGAAGAGACTGCGAACTACTTCAAACAGATCGACCCGGATACAGCGATCACGAAGAATTGCCTCCGTTCTCTTGTCAAGGATAACGAGATCCCATCCGCAATGATCGGCACAAAGTATCTGCTGTCGCTGGAAGCTGTAGAAAGCTATTTCATACGGCACGCGATCGGAGAAAATTTCTGTGTCGGACAGCCGGAGAGTGAAGGTTATCAGAGGAGAACGAGGACTACGCGAATCTGAGCAAGCAGCAAAAATAAACAACCAATAAACAACCGTTCTCAGTTATTGGAAGTGGCTCGTCGGTAGAGAGAAAAAAGAAAAACCCCGAAACCCTTGATATCTCAAGACTTTCGGAGTTTTCGCTTGGAGCTAGTGGCCGGACTTGAACCGGCGACCTGCTGATTACGAATCAGCTGCTCTACCGACTGAGCCACACTAGCATCCCGATTGCCTGAATAATATAGCACGTTTTTTCCGCTGCGTCAATCCCTTTTTCGCGGGATATTTAAATTTTGTGCATGTCCTCGCAATATGAACAAATGTCCACAGCAATTTTCTACATTGCTGTGTAATCATTTAAATTGATTAAAAAACTATTTTATGGTATAGTGTGTTCCATACTTTTATATTTTAAAAAGGGAGATGGACGTCCGCAGGATGTCCGGAAAGGAGAACTATGGAAGCTATCATCAATTTCTTTACGGGGACCCTGAATACGGTCGCATGGCTGTATATCTTTCTGCCATGTACCATCGTCGGCGGTCTGTATCTGACCATTCGCAATCGCGGGATTCAGTTCACGCGCTTCGGCTATGCGATGAAAAACACGGTCGGAAAGATGTTCCAGAAGCAGGAGGCAGGCGCAGGCGCGGTCACGCCCCTGCAGGCCGTCACAACGGCACTGGCCGCGACGGTCGGCACCGGCAATATTGTCGGCACCTCGCAGGCCATCGCGCTCGGCGGCTACGGCGCAGTGTTCTGGCTGTGGCTGGG
>ULWQ01079044.1_pt1 | contig 19222 bp, 16 predicted proteins | sample 1960491 | NCBI WGS metagenome assembly ULWQ01 (sample SAMEA4835816, study PRJEB28245) | human gut metagenome | biome: gut microbiome; material: fecal sample | place: Denmark | collected 2008
TCGGCTGTCAAGTTCGAGAAATTCGCAGAGCAGTGGTTTGAGGAATATGCCAAAGTTAACCTCAGACCGACCTCATACGCACGAATGAAACAGCTCACCAAGCGTGTCTATCCTGCCATAGGGCACAAGCGGCTCGACAAAATAACAGCTCGGGATATTCAGAAGTTCGTGACAGATATGCTTGTCAATGGCAAGAATATGAACACAGGTAAGCCGCTGTCGAGGAAAACGGCAGTGCATCATCTGAGTTTCATCAGCGACGTATTCAGCTATGCGATACGCATGGGAATGCTGACGGACAACCCTTGCAGACGAGTATATGTGCCGAAACAGGAACAGGACGAAAAGCAGATCTACACCATTGATGAGGTGAAGAAGCTGTATGAGAACCTGAGAGGCGAGCCGATGAAGTATCAGGTCTACCTGCTGCTTGCAATATACAGTGGTTACCGACGCAGTGAAATGCTGGGACTGGAATGGAAAGACATCGACTTTGAAAATAACATTATCCACGTTCGCCGAACATCACAGTATACAGCCGAGAAGGGTATTTATACCGACACTACGAAAACAAGAAAGTCAAAGCGAGTGTCCAAGATGCCTGTCTCTATCATGAACTTGCTCAGGCAGTTCAAGGTTGAACAGGAGGCAGAAGCTGCACAGCTCGGCACCAAGTGGGAAGACCATGACAGGCTGTTCACCAAATGGAACGGAGCACCGATGAATCCGCAGACACCGTTTGAATGGCTGAAAGGCTACTGTGAGCGTATCGGAGTGCCGTTCAAGAATATCCACTCACTGCGACATCTCCATGCAAGCCTCCTGATATTTGAGGGAGTTGATGTAGTAGCGGTATCCTCGGACATGGGACACAGCGTCGTAGGAACTACCTTGAATCTGTACTCCCATATGTTTCAGGAAGCCAAGGCTCGCAACTGCGATGCGATAAGCAATGCGCTGAGTTTCACAAACGATATAGGCACATAGGAAGAAAGTCCTGCCGAGGACGATACCGAAGCCGAGACTGAACAGCAGGTGCTGGCATTATGAGCAAAAAAAGTACCGCAGAGCGAAAGCTCTGCGGATACCCAAATTAATAGTTAAAAGATAATAAGTGCCAAACAAGTGCCAAAGCCTGATTTTTAGAAAAAAGAAAGCCCACAAACGGCTATTTTAAGCCATCTGTGGGATTACGATTTGGTGACCCGTACGGGAATTGAAAGTCCCCAGCCGTTTTTTGCAGCTTGTCGTAACATTGAGAAAACGCCGAAATTACGGCATTTTAGAACAATACGCAAAAATTCGTTTACGCTGTTTTTTGCTAAGTTTTTGCACCCTTAGCGGACAAATAGCGGACAAAAAACATTCGACATACCCTTGTACTTATTCGTTTTTCACCGATGTGCAGATCATATCAGCGGACAAAATTAGCTTGTTTTTATGACCGCTCGCTGATACATCTGAACGATAAGTAGGAGGATTTTTTATGAGCAGATATACAAGTGAACAGACCGAATACAGCCCACTGGAAAAGAAATACGTTCCGCTGTGGAGACTGGATACCAATACCATGACTGTCACTTACTTCAATGCTGATACGCAGACCGAGGAGAGCAAGACCTACAACACCGACTTCATCAGGTATCATCTTCATTTCTCTGACAGCCATTGCCCCAACAGGCTTCGCAGGCTCGTCAACGAGGGCAGGATCGTGCAATACCTCGATGATATGGAACTGAAAGTCAGTGACGCTATCTCACGCCAGGTAGAGCTTTGGAAACAGACTGACAGTTGCTATCAGAAGGCTGTACTCAGCGGTGATGCCGAGAAAATGCTCGGTCTGGAGAACTGCTTTATCAGTATGGCAAGAGAGATTATTTTTGAGTGTATGGTGTATATTTGAGTTTGGACGGCTGTACCTTCGGTGCAGCCGTTTAATATTAAATCAAACAGGTATTATGTATCAAATTCCTTGATTTCTTCTAAAGGCTCCTTAGTAGTATCAATGCCCATACCTTCTTTTAACATATCTGCTTTTCTGTATCCAGTACCAGTTAATTCATACATTTCGTTGCTATTATCGCATTGTTTTACCCAGCCCCATACAATAAGCTGATCTAAAGCTTCTTGCCAACGAGCTGATTCCCTATGGGACAAATCAGCCATAATTTTTCTTCCAGTAACCGTAATATACGGAGGTGCGCCATTAATATCAGAAATACGCATTATACGACCATCGCCAGCAGCTGCATAAACCAACAAAAATGAAGGTTCAACGGGAATAAATCCAACTTCATCTTGACCTATAATTGGTTGATGATCATCCGATTTTTCATCGGATGATTCTTCGGCCTCTTTTTTCTTTCTTTCGCCTATCTCTCGAACAGCATTGATAAACTTATCTCTATGGATTTCCCATCTTATTTGTGGCTTGGTTTGAAGATCATGCTCTTCTACAAGCATTTCTTTAAATACATTAAGCTGGTTTTTTAACTCGTCATCGCTTGAATCCATACTTATTCCTATCTCACGAGAATTAACACAACCTTTTATCTCTTTGAAATCAAATCCTGGAAGCAATAACAAGGTGACTTGAGGTTTGGTTATCCAAGCAGCACCCATTTCGTTTAAACAGGCAGGACTCCCATAATAATTCTGACTAAGGGCAAACAATACTCTTAAATCGTCCTTTACAAACCTATCTCTTAGCCAATCGTAAATGTCATTTCCTAATGGAATACCATAGCCTGGAACAGAACTGCAAACTAATGAATCACTGGAGATACCAATACCTTCAAGCATTTCAACAAGAACGGTCATATATTCTTTATCTGCACTGGAATGAGATATAAATAGTTTGTGCTCTTTTGATACGGTTTTATCAATTGTACTCATAAGTGAATCATCCTTTCCTTCTGCATTTTCAACAATTACTGTAAGTTCAGCTTTAATATTATTAAATAGCGTTTTATCGTTCCATCCATTAAAAGTTTTAAGCTCTTTCACGATGTTTTGAGATAGTTGATCATTGTTTCCTTCAAGCGCACTTATTACTCTGTTTTTCCATAGAAGGAATTGAGGATTATTATGTATTGTTTCCGGTGTTGGCATTCCGGGGATTTTGGCTGCTGTGACAAATTGAGGTTCTATCTCTTTCATCTCCTCAAGTAACGCTTCTAAAGTTGTATTTATCATAATAATCACCCAAATTTATAAACTACCATGTTCTTTTCTATACTCTGTAAGCATTTCATTAAGAATATAGCCCGTGTTCAATTCCTCTCTATAAATCTCTGTCCGTCTTTCACTATCTGTTTTTATATGATCATATCGATCTGTTTTATCGAGTCGCTCTTTGAACTCTTCATAATTATATGTAATAAAGTCTTCAAAAGCAAGTCGTTCGTTTTCGGAGTCAAATATCAATATCACATCCATTAAGTTGCTATAAGCATATCGTTCTTCACCGTTGTCAGGATCATACATAAATTTCAGAAGAGTATAGCGTTTTGTCCCCTTAGAATAGTATTTATATGATATTTTATCATACGAATAATAGCCTTGTTTGATAAATCCCCATTCAGGCACAGGAATAGTTAATCTCCCACTATCGAGACACACAATTTGGTAACCTTCCAACACGGTTCGATTTGCTATAATATCAAGAAGCATAAAAGAAGTGGCTTCATTCGCTTGAGAATAAGAATAGAATTCGTCCCTTCTGCGATGGTCAGTATCTTCCTCATCATCCCAATAGGTATGGATAACATATTCTGGTTTGTAAATATGATACCAATCTCCTTCGTATTCTTTCCAGTTTAGCTTATTCTCCATACTGTCATATATGAATTCAAGAGGGGATTTGGTTAGTCCAAGTCGTTTCTTCCACAGCATTTCTATTTCGTAGTATTCAGCATTACCATCATTTGGTGTATTTTTATCTTGGATACGAGTATAAATGCACCCTACTTTCATTCGCCCATACTGTTTTTTCAAGTAGATTGGTGTAAGATCAGTGTTTTTTATAATCAGTACGTCTATTTCTTTTCCAATTAGAAATATGGTTTGTAATTCAATTTGCGGAACGATGTCACCTGCAAAATGAAGATTATTAAGAGTATCTAATATATCAGCTTGCTTTCTACGAGTTTTAGACATACCTACGATTTGGTAATCGTCGGATACACCAAATATTATGTAGCAATCCTTATCATGAACTGTATTGGTAAAACATACTATATCTTTTATAAGGTCTTCTGTTTTATCATGCCACTCTTTCTTAAAGTCCCATTGTTCAGTTTCGCATTTTTGGCTTATAAAGTATTCTATACGTTCTTCCAAATCATACTCTCTGTATTTCAATTATCTCCACCTACAATCAACTGTAATAATAGTAGCAGGCACACCCAAGAACTGAATATCAAATTACAGTGAAGGCTCTATGATAGTCACGATTTTATGCGCTATCATTCAACAACACACGCCACAATCACATCGCAAAACGCCCTACCAGCCACCACTGACCTTACCGACGCATCGAGCATCGTATCACGATCCACACGACTCCAGTCCAGCGTAAATCCATAGTGCAGAGCCATACACCGAATCAACTCACGGATGCTTCTGCCGTTGCCTTCACGGAACGGGTGAATGATATTCAGCTCGGACATGATATAGGACAAATGCTCAATCTGGCGTTTCCTGTCCGTTTCGTGTAGCATTTTCTCGCTATGCAACTTGGAAAATACATTGTCAAGCTCTTGACCGATCAGGTGCGGCGGATAGAACATGGTATCACCCTTGCTGATCTGCTCACGGCGAACAAGTCCTGCAAACGGGTAGATGTCCTCAAACAGAAAGCGGTGAATATTCATAAGCTGCGTCTTGGAAAATCGCCCCTTGATTGGCGATTCCATCAGCATATATTGTTTAAGGGCGGTGATCTCCTCCTCCGCCCTTTTCAGCTCGTCTCTGTCCCTGATATTCAACTTATTTTTCAGCACATCAGAATCCGGATAGCAGTAGAGCGACTGCACCGTGGTGTACACATCGTATTTTGAAAACATTACTTCGCCCTCTGATACTTTGCTTTCAGCTCTGTCATGATCTGCTGAAAATTTGCCTGACCGCTGGCATATCTGTCAAGGTTGCGTCTGCTTGCTTCGCTCAGTGTGAGCCCCTCGATCGCCATTGTTCCGGCAACGCTTTGTACTCGCTGTTTATGGATTTTATCGGTAACATTCTTTCTATGTACTTGATGTTTCATAATCACGCCTCCTCTAAGGGGTTATGTAATATTTTCATAGACTTCATTATCAACTCGCTTTAGCCTGACGATCGTAAAACTTCACTAACTATTATATCATATCTATATCAAAAAAACAATATCACTCCCAATTTTACGTTTTTCAGGCTTTGATTCCAATACTATCATAGTATCAGCTTTTGCAAACTACTTACCAATTTTCTTATTATAGACTGTTTCCTACATTTTTCTAAATCCGGTACACATTGTATCTTCACCTGTAATTTCAGAACTTATTTCGTCAACGAATTGATCTAACGCCTTATTAATAAACTCATGTAATAACCAGTTTTGCTTGGATGACATATACTTATTGAAAATTTTAGGCTGATACCTTACCAATTCACTTAACCAATGAAATACAGCAAATATAAGTACAGCAGAGGAGATATCTTGAAGATGATTATTATTCGTGCTTACTACTCTCTTTATATACCATAGTTTACTGGTACTGTGGATATAGTAAAGATACTTTCTCGCATTTTGATGATAATTGCATAATAGCCTCTTTCTTTCTTCAATATCAGTGTGAATATCCCATTTAAATCGTTTTTTCATCCTTATAACGCACTTATCTGTATCAGATTGATCTTTTTCAAATTTTGTTGGCAATGATGCAAGAATTTTAGAACTTGCATATCTATCTTGAACAATAAATGAGATCCATACTTTTGAATCTTTATTCTTGACAAACTTAGGATTAGAAATAGGGATAAAGATTTCTGGTTTACTATAAGTTATGCAAAAAGCTCTATGAACACAGGGGATATTATATAGAAGATCATATATACAATAATGCTGAGGTTGAAGGTTGCTTTCAAAATATTTTGACAACTCAATTAATACTCCAGCACCCTTAATCGCAGTTTCCGATTTCTTTAGATTTATTTCTTCTGAATTTCTCACTGATGAAAGGCCATGATTGGTAAGATTTTCTTCACCTATGTTATGATATCTTAATAAGGCTTTTGAAGCATTCAGAATACAATAATATGAGTTTAATGGGCTTGCACTGTCTGGTAATGCTTTAGAAGCCTGATAGAAACATTGTGCTTGTTTCCAATAAAACAATGCATCGGCTGAGCCAGCTGTTTTTCTTCGTTTCAAGAATAAAGCAACATATTCCCAGGTAGAATCCGTGAGAATGTTACGAGTTCCATACTTTGGATTTTTATAAGGCTTCATTAATTCACAGGGCTTATTGTTTATTATTATTTCATTTGACATTGTTTCTCTCCTTAATTAATCAAGAATATCAAATGTATCCATCATAAGCTTAATCAGTTCTTTTGCCATTTCTTTATCAACTTGAATAGATTGACTTATTTTGTCCTTCATTTCTCTTGTAGGGCTTCCATAAGTATCAATCTGAAAATATTTCTTTCCGTCGCTTGTAAATGTAGTATATGTAGCTCTAACTTTGCTATGTACACTATTTCTATCTTTGTCAAGCTTTTTCATATTATCCTTTGTTATTAAAGCCATAGTTTACTCTCCTTTAATCTCTGAAATAAGACGGTTTAGCCTGCACTCATTAATCTCACATTCCCAAACAACAATGACTTTCCAGCCTTTCTCTTTCATTTGCTCATGATACTTTTTGTCACGGTTCTTGTTATTAATGAGCTTGTTAGTCCAATACTCCGTGTTAGATTTAGGCCATACAAAGTTTTCACAATCGTGCATATGCCAAAAACATCCATTAATATATATAGCTGTTTTATACTTAGGCAGTATGATATCTGGTTTACCCGGATACCGTTTATCATTTTTTCTAAAACGGAAGCCATTTCGATGAAGGAAACTTCTTACTATGATCTCAGGCTTGGTATCCTTGCTCCGAATATGAGACATATTCATACTGCGAACTTCTTTACTATGATTATCAGCCATTTTTCTTTTTATCCAAGTACAATGCAAGATGTTCAGCGATAGCCTCAGCAAGTATCGGTGGTACGGCATTGCCTACCTGCTGATACTGTGAATCCTTTGTTCCACAGAAAACAAAAGAATCAGGGAATGTTTGCAGTCTGGCCGCTTCTCTTACGCTAACTGCTCGATTTATTGTGGGGTGAATCCACATAGACTTACGGACGTTAAGAACTGTGCCTGACGGTTTTTCATAGTTCAAGCGCTGATAGATTGTGTTCTGCGTGCGGCTAACGTCTGTATAGGTGTTTTCTTTTAGTGCAGCATCAAGGGAATGAAAATTCTCACCTTGACTAAGAGCTTCAAATCGTGCTTTGGCTACAGCTCTTGTTTGAGTAATGATGTGATTATACAGTCTTTTGCTGTCTCTGAGATAAGGGGTGAGCGAAGTGGATTCATAATCGTCTGTTAGCTCGGTACCTATGTCTTCAGAGGCTTCAAACACTGTTTGTACGTTTTCAATATCCTTTATGGCATCTTTCACTGTCCTGTAATTATCTTCTGTAAATGTTCCTATGGGCATTTTTATTGTTTTGGCTATCTTCTTCTTTATTCCAATAAATACAAAACGGTTTCTTCTCTGCGGTGCGCCAAATTCTAATGCATTCAAGACTCCCATATTAAAAGTGTAGTTACCAAGCATCTTAGTGATATATTCGAGAACAGAATACGACTGAATAACCGCCGTAATACCGTTCTGGCAAATAATCTTATCTATTTGCAGTTCATTATCATAGATTTCTTTTATTCGTGAGAGACATCTTTGAATCATAATTGTTTTCTCAATGCGTTTTACTACCTGATCTGCATCTATTTTTTCATCAAAGAAGTCAAAAATGGCATCTGCTGCTACGTCGAAACATTCATATACTCCATTATTATCAGCCTGTTTTATCTTTTCTGCAAGTTTAAGATACTTTTTCTGATAGCGGTATAAAGCTTCTCTGCACTTCTTCAGGTTTTTTCTCTGACGATACGCAATGTTAAGCAGCTTGTAATCTTCCTCAGACCAAAGTCTTGACTCGACTTCACGTAAACTGTGAATATCCTCGGCTATTTCTTCTGAGAAGTATTCTTCTTCCAAGAGCAGAATCTCTGATGGAGTAGTTTCAATGTTATATTCATCAATCAGCTCTGTCTCGTCGGTACGCAGGTAAAATCTATGAACTTCAGATTTTAGCATTTCAACATTTTCCATGACAAATGCTTTAGGCTTTAGTTCCTTTACAGCTCTAACATATTGCTTTACAAGCATATTGTTTTGGCTTATAACATGGTTCTTCTGCCTGTTAGCCATTGAAAATCCCTGGCAGGGTGGGCCTCCTATAACCACATCTATCTTTCCAAGCTTCTTCCTGAGTTTTGCGAAGTCAGCTGAACATACATCTGAGAACACTTCCGTTCCAGGATGATTCTTTTTATAAGTTTTCTGTGCATTTTGATTTATTTCAAATGCGGCAGCAATTTCATATTTGCCTGTTTTCTTAAAGCCCAGACTCAGGCCTCCGGCACCGGCAAACAAATCAATTACCTTATGCATTTCACTAATTCTCCTATTCTGACGGCATATTATATAGAATCATTCTGGAAACGCTCTTTAAGCATTATCCAGCAGTCTTCTTTCTTACACCATTGAGTTACATTAACGCCCTTTGCGTTATTGGTATTTGGATTCATAAAATGATTCCAAACTTTATAGCAGATATCTTCTATAAGCTGTGATACTTCAGGAGATATATTCTGATGCTGCCATATATAGCCGAGATCAACCTTGTCACTATAATACTCCGAAAGCAGAGCAATCGTGTAGTAGTTTATCTGGGCTTTATATCCGCCGAAATTCTGAGCATCTACTATCCTATCACACTGCTGAAAAAGAATAACCTGAGCGATAAGATTGCAGTAGAACTTTTCATCTGGCTCTCCGATTTCACCGGCCTGTATCATTTCTGAATACCTAATGAAGTTTGTTTCAAGTCCCTTGCTGACAATATCAGGGTGTCTCAGCCAACACATTGCACATTTAGCTGCCACTGTCTTTGAGATGCATTTGTTTTTAGGATTTTGCTCTTTATACTTTCTCTTTGATGCAGCAGTAAGCTGTCTGTTGACCTCCACACTGTACTGTCCTCTTGCACGTTCATAAAACCATCGCTGAGAAGGCTTTCCTTTTTCAACAGGAATGAACACACGTCTTGACAGCTGCTCAAGCTTAATATGGAAATCATCATTAGCACTGAAATCAGACATGGTGATTTTATTTTGGCTGTTAGCATATCTTGATATGTTGCTTATTACGGTATCCATCTGCTCATCAGCTTTAATTACTGTAAGCTTCATTTGAACATTAACATTGGATAGATCCACTTTGTTTTGAAAGGCAGCATATATTGATGCTGTTGTTTGACCGCCGTTAACAATTTGCCAGCCGACAAGCTCTTTTATGAGAATAAAATCATTGGTGCTTTCATTTTCATCTATGACAACTTGCTCAGCAATCGTAGAAATACCGTTGTTATACGCCATGAACATTGCCGGATTGCTCCTCAATGTATCTCTGATGCCCTTGTTGACCTTTCCTGTTGCTTGCAAGAATGATCTAACATTCTTTTCAATAAGCCGCTGGCCTTCATCACGGTATATTTCCGCTAAGCATTCTCCTGATATGTAACCAACATAACAGTCATAAACATCGCTCTCCTGCGGTATCTTGATGAGCTTTAGTCTATACTTGTATTTGTTTTTAAAACGTATTACAAGTTTTTCTGCTTCTTTTCTCTGGTAGACAGCCTGAACAAGACGCTCAATATCCCACACATCATATTTTACGGTGGTTTTATTTATCATGGCATCTTCCGGCAAATCGCTGTTAATAAGCTTATTAGTAAGGAGAACAACATAAAGGTTTTCGATTTTATCTTTATTCTCCTTTATGAACTCATAAAGCATATATTCATTTGATGATTCTTCCATTTCATCAAGAACGCTCATGCTTGAACAACATAATTTATAGAATTTTGATGCCTGCCTGCATATCTTGGCTGTTTCCGATTTGTTCAGCTTTTCAATTTTGCCGTTCTTCTCATAGCAGCTGACTATGAGAGTGAGGCTTTGAAAGTATTCGCTGAAAGCATACGCATTAACCTTAAACTTTTCTGATTCTTTCATGCAGTAGCTTACTTCTGCATCAGCGGTTTTTGATTCTCCAAAATCAGCGAGATAAGATAGAAAAACGCTGGTGAAGGCGCTTTCTGTATTTTCAGAATGCTCCGAGGCATATTCCTTGACTTCTTCTATTAGCTCCTGGTTAAAATCATTTAATTCACGATTCTCCAATTAGTATGCCTCCCTTCAAAGCATTAATTATATCACTCCACTCAGTTACAAAATCTGAGCAGGCGTTTAGATCAAGTGAGTATGTTACCTCTGATATACCGTTATCGAGGTTATCCGGTACAATATTTGGGAAAGTATCCTCAACTTTGTATGTTTGGTGCGATCTCAGATGAAATCCCAGCGTATATCGTTCTTCACATGAAGATATATAGCCGTATTTAAACAGTTTCTCCTCAAAAAGAGATCTGTATGGTTCTGAAAGGCAACTATGGATAGATTTAATAATCTCAGGCAAAGTTGTGCCGTCGCTGCGGCTCTTTCTTACCATATTGACATAAAGAAACAATGTGTTCTCCACATCTTTAGGGTTAAGCTGATGTTCACTGCTGATCCTTATCTTTTCATTTGATTTTGCAGATGTTGTCTTTACTTCAATTGCAGATCCATTCACATAAAAATCGTGGGTTTCCTTATCAGCTCCGCTCCAATATGATACAGCTTCATCACCAAAATTGAATATCAGCTTTTTTAGGACAAGCAATTCCCCATAAAGGCCTTCCTGCAATTGTTCCGACATAATAACATCGGAATTGAGTGCAAAGAACTTTTTCCACTTGCTCAATGTATCCGACAAGCAGCCTATCATTTTCTTTTGAGTGCTTATTTTTTCAAGCTGATCGGTGATGTCGTTGGCTATTATTTCAAAAATGCCGCTGTCATAGTCCTTTGACTGAGAAATGATTATGTACTCGTTCTCGCTGTTCGGATTTTGATATTCAGTGATATGATCATATGCAAATTCTATTCCGTGCCACTTGGGGAAACGGCTCAGCGGCTCCTTAGTACAGTCTTTGGGCAGCATTACTGCAATAATTCTCTGGTGATCCTTCGCAGCAACAATATAGACAATTCGTATTTTATTTTTCAGGAGAATACTTCTATTCAATACAGTTAAACTGGAATTCTCTGCTTTTTTAAAGTCAGCAATGATCTCCTGATATATTTTTATAGCATTACTCAAAATTCATCACCATTTTCAATTGCGATAGGATTAAAGCGATAAGTTATATCATTTCCTTGACCTTCATTATCGGGAAATACTGCAATAAATCCGAAAGGTGTCTTGTAGTTCTGACCTTCAATTTTTAGTCCTTTAATCTCTTCGGTGTCAAGAGGACAGAGAATCAACAAGCCTCGTTCTCTTGTCCTAAGTTCCTTTCTTATACTATCATCGCTTTCGTCGTTTGCTTTCATCTTATCTTTTTCTTGGAGCTGCTCTTTTGTAAAATCGATATACTCCTCATCTTTAGATTTAAGTGATTTTATTGAGCACACGGATGAATCACAAGCATATTGACCTTCGCTTCTTTTTAGGCCTTGTCCTATAGTATATCTTCCGATAGAAATAGGCGGATCAGTACGACCGGTGTTCTTTAAGCATACGGTCCAGGTGACAAGTCCGCCAAGCTTCATCTGATCTTTGATATATTCAGCCATATACAGCGAATTAACCTTGTTTGCTTTTTCAGATGTACGATATTCAGAAAGAAAATCAGCAACAAGACTACCGTCAACATTGTCCCAAAAGATATGATCCGTACCAGAAGTTCTGCCAAGTTTTTCCCAGTGATCAGTACTCTCAGCGCCAAGTTTGGATATGAAGCTTTCTACCGCTTCAAAATTTCGGTTATAGGTGCTTGCGTTTATATCAATAGATCTTGTTTGGCTTACTGTATTATTAAATGTCAGCGTCCTCTCTTGTCCCGTTTTTATTTTGTTCCTTGAAGAAATAAGCATATCAGGGTGGGAAGCAATTCTTAACCCGAAATCCATAGGTGTACGGTTATATTCGTTCATATAATGAATCTGGTTGCGCAGGTTTTCTGTCGCAAAGGAAACAACCATGAACCAGCGGAACAGTTCATCAGAAACAAAAAGTCGGCAAAGGTCAGTGTATTTAGGCCTGAAGCCAAACCATCTGCCCATCTGCATAAGGGTATCATACATCTGAGAAGAACGCATAAAGAAGCTTACTGTCAATCCCTCAAGCGTTAATCCTCGTGAAAGCTTGTCTCCGCCAATCGCAATAACATTCAGCTGACGGCCTTCATCTTTGAATTCCTTATAGCAGAGAACATCATCGCTTTTTCCGTTAATTTCAAACACTCTAATCTGGTGATTGCCGATAAGACGCTTAATCTCTTTTTCAACATCGCTCCAATCAGAGCAGTCTACGCCCTCCATGTAAGCAGAAAAGTCTTGTTGCATTTTCTTTGTTGTAGGAACAAAGTCGTTGTCCCACAATTCATGCAGGGTATCAATTATTTCCGTGTCACCGCCGTTAATATATGACTGTACTTCGCTGAAATAATCGTCAACCATTGATTTCAGTGAATTCTGAACGTCATTCAGCCTGTTTACATGAATCAGCATAGAGTTAGGCTCCAAGACCTGACCTCTAACATTTCTCGCAGCTGTTATTATTATAAAGCAAAGAATTGCTTTCTTCAATTCGTCAGGAAGCGGTGAGATAATCTGCTTGGTCTTAGAATCAATGAAATTATCGAGTTCGGTGGTAATTCTTCTGCGTAGAGGCATTGTTTCGCTGTTTTCATCTTCTCCGAAAAACTCCATCGCTCCAACATAACCTGCCGGCTTCGGAAGGCATACTATAAAATCTTTTGGGAATAAGTCGTCTTCCAGTTCAGCATCGCTGATCTGCGGAGGAATAAATACATTAGCATAAGGAGTAGCCGTATATCCAACATAGGAACGGCATGAGAACAAGGATAGTATGCGGCGTATCAGCTCGTTGATCTTAGATACTTCTGAATCATCACTGATTTCTCCGCTGCGGTCAGTCTTATATTTTGTATTAACTGATGCCTGATCCGCCTCATCATCTATTACAAGCAGAGAATATTCGCAAGGAAACAGACTTGTGCCGTCAGGACTTTGAACGGCAGCGTGATTTTTTGATAAATTATCATAGACATACTGCAATACCTTGCTCTGTTTCTTTACAATGAATATTTTAGGCTGATCGTATTGTCTGCTGACACCAGCTCTGCCTTTAGTAAAATCACCTTTTTCGTCTCTTGATGTAAGTGCTTCAATTGACTTATCCATTTTGAAGTTTAAGGTTCCAACGCCTATTATAGAAGGAACCAGTCCCGCTTTCTGACGCAAATATTCAATGCTGGTTTCAAATCCAAGGACTTCCTCATCGATACGCATCTGTGTTTGACTTCTTAGATTATTATGCATTCCGGCGAGAACGATTATAATTTTATATCCTGCGTCAACAGCTTTGTTTATAAGTCCGATATAGTTAGCCGTTTTACCTGACTGAACATATCCGAATACAGCACCGTATGATTTTTCAGGAACGCCGGAGTTTGGATTTGAGATACAGTTCATGACAAAGTCAGTAGGTTCGTTAATACTTTTTTCGATGGTTTTTTGGCTCCACTTCTTTGTGCCAGATAAATATGCCTTATACCGGTTCCAGTAAGTTCCTTTAAGACCGGAAGTTTGCCTTAAATTATTCCACCATTCTTTATCCTTGCCTTTACGATCATCGGCGCTAAGCATTGACGCTATGTCATTGCTCGAAAAACTAACCTCTCTGTAAAGGTATTCTCTTAAATCCTCGGCATCAGAAACAAGAGGCCCCATTGTTTTAACAGCATTATTAATGGCATCGATTGTTTCAAGACCTTTTTCTTTATCGCCAAGGCATAAAGTAAAAGCTGCTTCGTAAAATCTAAGTTCATCTTGTTTCATTGCAGGCCTCCGTATATATATTATCAAAATCGTCTATCAAGACGGTATAGTCGGGCAGCTGCTGTAAAAGACTTCGTATTTCTTCTTTTGAGCTACCGTTAGTAATTAAAGTCCCTATTAACCGTTTAGCTTGATATGCAAGTTCATTATATTCGTTTTCAGGCAGACTGCCCTTGCTTACTGACATATCATTAACACCTGAAAGCTCCATGGGAGAACATTTTTCTACGAGATTCAGATAAGCATTCAATAACTCTTTTTGCTCAGGAGCAAGTGTTGTTTTAAGTTTATTCAGCAAAGTGTGCTTCTTATTAAGGACAAAAGAATATGATCCTCTTGAATCCTTCCGCTGTTCCCATACATAACTAAGCTGAGGAGCATTTGCATTTCCTTTGCGGTCGGAATATGTACCTCTTGAATTATATACTTTTACCGACTGCTTTGTTGCCTTCTCAGCAGCGAGCCGAATAATATCATCGGTATATGCAGGGGGAACGGCTTTTGATTTTTTAATGTCTATCTGCCAGTCAAAGTCGCTGTCTGAATATATGTCCAGCTGAATTCTTGCCAGGTTGAATGACATTTCTTTCTTGAATAAGCCGAACCAGGTTCCATATATGATTAGACGTTCGTTTCGATAAACATAGAATCCCTGATGATGCAGCCAGCCTTTATATCCTCCGGCAGCCTTAACTTCATCATCATTTGCAAACTTAGTTTTATGCGGAAGAACATAAGGACGTATAACAACCTTATGCCCATTTTCGTTTACTTCTTCAGGTTCTAATTCCTGACGAGCATTATTGTCGGGTATAAAGGGGTTCCATGGAGTTAATGGCGTTCCGTTTACAATAATAGATATTTTTCCAGATTCCATAAACCTATGGAACACAAGAGAAAGATGGTTTTTTACATTTTCTATCATCTTATAGAATTTCTTCTTCTCATTAGCAGAATCTGATGATATAACCTTATCAATGTTGGAAATGCATACAACTGTTCCATTGTCATACTCTGAAAGCCTATCTGACAATTGCCGGATAAACGTGGAAGAACTTTCTTCAACAAGTATCTGCCATTTATCCTCTTTTCTGACATAGTCTAAATCCCAGCTGGCATTATTAATGATGCCGCCGGTCTTTGCAAGAACAGTCAGTTTCTTTCCAAGAGAAAAGGATGCAGTTTTCATTCCCATACCAAATCGGCCAAGGTCATGAATGCTCCTCGAATCAAGCGGATCGGAGGAACCTATATTCATGGATTTCAATAATTCTTGCTCAGACATACCATCGCCGTTATCTGAAATGATAATGACGTGCTCGTGCCAGTCAAACTCTATGGTAATAGCTGAAGCGTTAGCAGACAGGCTGTTATCAACAATATCTGCTATTGCTGTTTCAGGAGTATATCCCACAGAGCGCAGCGAAGAAAGCAAGATATTTGCGCTCGGTATAGAAGTAATAGGTTCACCCATCCAGAATCATCCTTTCGTATGATATAATTAAGCTAATTATACCACATTTTGACGAATTATTCAATAGCTTTTCTATAAAAAATGACGGCTGATGCTAAAAATCAAAGCTGAATAATTAGTAAAACCAACCAATGAATCCAACTTTGACGCCAGTGGAGTCAAAGTTCCTATTTTTTATCCCCATTATCATCATCTTCGACTTCCTTAATCCCATGAGCCTTTATGTCTGCTTTGAGCTGCTTCATCTGCTTATCGGCTGAATAATCGTCGCGAGTCGAGCGGAGTTTACGAGTTTTCAACCCCTTTCGATCAGTAGCAACCCTAAATATACCAGGGTTTACTGAGCTTCTTACTCTTCTGATGCCCTTACCGTTCTTACCATATGATATTATGAAACTCGGTGGATTCTTGTCTGCCTTCTTGTAGCTCTCATGCACCTCGTCCAAATAGCCGTTTATCGCAGTATTCAGGAAACGCTCGAAGTTATAATACTCGCTCGGAGCAACATAACCTATCGTCTTGCTTCCTTTTGTGATGATAAACACTTTTCCGTCAGGTATGTTATCTTTGACTTCCGGCGGTATTTTCACAGGATCGAGGTCTTTGATGTCAACCACTTCGATAGTGTATCCGAGAGCTTTCAGCGAGGGATAGAGGGTGCTGATATACTTTTTCCCCGTAAGAAGTTCTTTCCCGACATGATAGACCTTCATACTTTCACTGTCAAACTGACTTTCATCACGCTTTGTCTTTGTTTTCATTCCCTCATAAAAGCCCTCATCGTATCCGCTTGCAAATACAGCGATGCGATCAAAGGGAACGCCGTAGGTGTCAGCTAAAACTTGAACATAATACTCTGTTATCTTGACTTTTCCGTTCTCGATGCCGTTATATGTTGTACGGGAACCGCCAATGAGATCAGCGACTTTAGCCTGCGTAAAACCGTGCTTTTTCCGCAATTCTATGATATTCTGACGAGTTCGTTCCTGATTGATATTATCCTTAGCCATGTCTTAATTTCTCCTGACTATGTCTTAAATATGCTTGACATATTGAAATGTCAAAATTCTTATGATACAATTCTATCATAGACTTGAAGATAAGTCAAGAGACATCCAAGTTTTTCAAGGCAGAGGACAGAAAGACACACTCTGCTATACATATAAAAGCGCTTTTATAAATACATCTGAAAGGACGATGATAGATCGTTGAACAATGAAAACCGGTGGGCAACACCCACACCCTTACGTCCCGACGGGACAAACCTCCTGCCGTTCCCTGTGAACGCCCTCCCTCCTATTATAGGAGACATGGCGCAGGCGATAGCGACAACCACTTCCACTGACGTTGCTATGGCAGGAACTTCAATACTCTCGGCGGTGAGCTACTGCTTTTCGGGAGTATACCGAATGTCCGCCAAGCGTGACCATACGGAGCCGTTGGTACTTGATACCTTAACGATAGCCGAGCCCAGCTTCAAGAAGTCACCCGTTATGTCGCTGATTAAGCGTCCGTACATTCAGTTTGCACACGACTGGAACGAAAACAACAAGCAGGACATCTTCACTTCTCAGGCAGAACGCAAGCTGTTGCAGAGCAAGCTGGAAGCACTTGAAAAGAAGAAAGATGTCACCGCTGAGGAGATAGCAAAGCTGCAAACAGAACTGAGCAATATCCCTGCAAGCAACTTCCGCAGGATAGCGGTGGACGATGTTACGCCCGAATCCCTTGTGAACCTGCTTGAAGAGAATGGCACTCTGCTGATGATCTCGGACGAAGCAGGAATGCTCGGCAATTTCAGCGGACGTTACAGCAACAACGTGCCGAACCTCGATTTACTCCTAAAATCGTGGAACGGCGAGACCTACATCAGTGACAGAGCGACCAGGGCGAGCATAGTCCTCAAAAAGCCCTACATGAGCATCTGTCTTGCGTGCCAGCCCTATGTGTTCGACGGTATGATAAACAATCCTGTTTTCAGGGGCAGCGGTCTGATAGCGAGGTTCATGTATTGTTTCCCTGTCAGCAACATCGGTTCTCGCAAGTACGATACGCAGGCTGTGCCTGAATCCGTTGCTGAGAATTACAAGGACTTGATTTATAAGCTCCTTGAAAATAAATTCACCTACCACGCTGAGAAAGAGCTGTATCTGCACTTTGACAGTAAGGCTTACGGCGAGTTCGTTGATTATTACAACAACTTCATAGAGCCGCACCTTGTCACGGATATGGCTTTCTGCAAGGACTGGGGCGGCAAGTATCACGGAGAGCTGCTCCGCCTGTGCGGTATCATTCACTGTATCAAGTGTGCGCTGAATGAGGTGAACCCCATGGAAACCCGTGTCGGCATTGATACATTCTGCAACGCTATCGAGATAGGTGAGTATTTCCGGGAACAGGCGATATACGCTTACAGTCTCGGAGATGTTGATCTCGGCACGATAAAGGCTGAGAGGGTACTGAACAAGATTCGCTCCAAGCACATTCAGCAGATAAGGCAGAACGACCTGTACAAGCTGTGCCGATGCACGTTGTTCAAGAACGCCGCCGATTTCGCTGAGATAATGGAGATGCTGGAGGAATACGGCTATCTCCGCCGTGAGACCATTCAGGGAGCTAACGGAAACAACAAGAGTGGAATCATGGTTTTTATCAATCCCCATATCTGAACAATCGACATTATCGACATTTTCGGACTTCGATTGTGCTGAAAATGCTGATAGTTCATAAGACCACAAACATAAAACCGAGAAAGAGAGAGGTTTATTACTATGAATACAACAGAAAAGAAAGCAATCGTAGACAACATTCTGGAGCTGCTCATTCAGCTCACCGAGGACGGGGAGAACTCCGCTCCGCAGAACGTCAAAGCATCGACCACCGACAAGGTGGAGATGCTGACTATCAAAGAAAGTGCCGCACTCATCAGCGGACTTTCCGAACACACAGTACGCCAGCTTGTGAGACAGGGCAAGGTCAAGTCCGTAAGAACAGGCGCAGGCAGGAACGGAAAAATACTCGTTAACAAGGCTGACCTTGTGGAGTATTTTCAGGGAAAGGGAGCGTGAAATATGAGCAAGATTGAAACGCTGAAATTCTTCCTTTGGAAGAGAAGTGGTCTTCACCTCCGTGATGCACTCGCTCGCTACTACCTCTACCTGTCCAATGAGGAAATCAGACTCTACGAAAATGAGCTTGATCAGCTCCTCGAAAAGTACGATGTCGAGGAGGAGCCGCCGTTCTGATTTTTATGATCTCGGAGCGAGTATTTTTACAGAATCCGCGCTGAGAATTTTGCTGAAAAATATCATTTTCGATATGATGTTTTTGAAAAAATGTAATGCGGATTTCTGAATAAATGCGCCCACATTTTCGGCTGCTCCGTCAGCCGT
>ULWQ01052637.1_pt1 | contig 19045 bp, 15 predicted proteins | sample 1960491 | NCBI WGS metagenome assembly ULWQ01 (sample SAMEA4835816, study PRJEB28245) | human gut metagenome | biome: gut microbiome; material: fecal sample | place: Denmark | collected 2008
CAGAATTAGGTAATTCTATTTTTTCAAGACTCGTGCACCCAGAAAACATATAATGACTAATCTCTCTTAAATTTTGAGATAATTTAACTTCATTTAATGATGTACAACCATTAAATACGCTCTGTTCAACTTCAGTTATACTATCTGGCATAATTATTTTTTTTATATTTGTTTGCTCAAAAAAAGCAGATTCTAAAATTTTAACACAACCATCTGGTAATTTTAAAATATAATTATTATTTGCTAAATAACTATTAAAATCATCTTGATTTTTTATTCCTTTTAGTTTAGTTTTATTTTCATCTTCCCATTCAAATAAATCTTTATCTGCTGTTATAATTAAATATCCAGATGGATTAATTCCCAAGTCCTTTAACCATTTTTTCTCATTTTCTGTTACATTTTTTGGATAATATATTAACTCATCATTTTCTATTCCAAGCTTTCCAACATATTTTTCCTTAAAACTTGATATATAATTATTCATTTCTTCTTTTGTTGGTACCTCGGTCATTGTAATATTTTCTCGTGAAGCTGTGTAATCTTTTAATGTTTCACTTCCTATGTAGAGGTACAGTTCATTTTGAAAAGCTCTAACATCCTCTTTAAAACTTGCTTCTTTAGCACTCTCAATTGGGTTATTTTTAGAAAGTGTAATTATTACAGTTGCAGCTAAAATAATAACTACTATTATAGTAATAATAAGCACTATCAAAGATATTCCTTTTCTTAATTTATAATTTTTCATATTATCTAAAATCTCCTAAAACTAATACACTTAATTTAAGTATACATTAATAACATAAAATATTCAATATATTTTTAAAATTTGTTAAAAAGATTTATATATGTATATGGATATCTTTCCATAATATAAAAACACGTGATATAAATTGAAGTAAAAGAAAAAATTGCACCTCAAAAATCACGTGACTTTACATTTATATTCTAAACTCAGATTCTTTAAATCTACTAAGAACCCTATCTTTTCCAAGTATTTTCATTATTTCATATATATCTGGTGTATTATGCCTATTTGTAACAGAAGTCCTTATTATATCTGAAAAATCTGCAATACTTCCTACAAAATTATCTGGATTTTCTTTGTACTCCTTCATATTAGTACAGAATCCAAGATTATTTGCAAGTTCCTTCATTCTGTTAAACCAAGTATCTTTATCATCATTTTCGTTATATACACTAGAATATTTCTCTATTACATCTAAAATAACTTCTTTAGTCAATTTATCTGTAATTCTAAAGTCATATCCTTCTTTTATATCTTCTTTAAAATACTCATCAAAGAAATAAAAGAAAGTAGGTATAATATCTTCCCATTTATATATATCTTTACGTATTTTTTTTGCTCCATCTCTTTCTAAAGCAAAGATTTTTTTGCTATACGTCTCATCTTTTGAAATTAGGTTATATACTTCTTCGTTATATTTTTTTGCCCAATCAAGAACAGCTTTTAATACTTCATCACTATTCATTCTTGATATTACTTCTTTTGATACATCATTTAATTTTACATTATCAAATAACGCACCTGAAGTATTTATCTTTTTTAATTTAAGTTCAAATAAATCATTACTTTCATTTTTATGAGCTCTTTTCCAGTTTTCAAAATCCGAATTAATTAGAGTTAAAAGATATTCATTTACTGATCCTACTGGATATCCTGCTTTTAAGAAATATGATACAGCAGCTTCACTATCTTTTCTTTTACTAAGCTTTCTTTTCGATGTTCCATCTAATTTCATTATACTTGGAATATGTACAAACACTGGTGCCTTAAATCCCATAGCATAGAATAACTCTAAATGAATAGGAACTGAAGATACCCATTCTTCTCCCCTTATAACATGTGTTGTTCTCATAAAATGATCATCACAAACATGTGCAAAATGATAAGTTGGAAGTCCATCTGATTTTAAGATTACTATATCTTGATCATTTTGTGCAATATCAATTTTTCCCTTTATACCATCTTTAAAACTTACTTTTTTTAAGTGAGATCCATTTGATCTAAATCTTAAAATATATTTTTCTCCAGCTTCAATCCTTGATATATATTCATCAACTGATATATTTCTACATTTTGCATATACTGAGTAATACCCAGGTACAATTTTATGTTCTTCTTGATAATCATGTGTCTTTTGCAACATTTCTGGTGTACAAAAGCATGGATATGCAAGTCCTTTTAAAAGTAAATGTTTTGCACAAATTCTATATATTTTTTCTCTCTTACTTTGAGTATATGGACCATAATCACCAATTTCTTTTCCTTCTTCAATAACTCCCTCATCTGGTGAAATATTAAATTCTCTCATTTGGGTAGTCAAGTCTTTTACACTATCTTTTACTTCTCTTTTTCTATCAGTATCTTCTATTCTAAGAAAAAATACCCCACCTGTTTGATTTGCAAGTTTTTTATTTATAAGTGAAGTAAACAAGGCTCCAGTATGTAAAAATCCTGTAGGAGAAGGAGCAAAACGTGTTACGCACGCTCCTTCTTTTAAATTTCTTTCAGGATATCTTTTTTCTAAATCTTCTACAGTTTCTGTTACATCTGGAAATATTAAATTTGCAAGTTTCTCATATTTTTCTTTTAAATTTTCATCCATTTTCAATCACCTTAAATATTAATTTCTATTTTTATCTAAATCTACATCCATTAATATTGGAAGTATCATTGGTTGACGTTTTGTTTTAGAATATACAAAACGCATTAAGTTATCTCTTAGATTTGATTTTATATTAGACCATTCACGAATATTTTCTTTATCGCATCTATCCAGTTCATCTTTTGCAACTTCTTTTATTTCTTCCATTAAGTCTTCACTTTCTCTTACATAAACAAACCCACGAGTTACTATATCTGGTCCTGAAATTACCTTTGCTGTTTTTCTATCTAGCGTTACAACAACTATTATAACACCATTTTCAGATAATAACTGTCTATCTCTAATTACAATATTTCCAACATCACCAACACCAAGTCCATCTACAAGTATCATACCAGAAGGTACTTGAGTTGTAATTTTAGCATCATGTTTTCCAATTTCAAGAGTTCTACCATTTTCCATTATAAATATATTTTCTTTTGGTGTACCTGTTTCGACTGCAAGTTCGCCATGCATTTTTAAAAATCTATACTCACCATGAACTGGCATAAAATATTTTGGCTTTACTAATGATAACATTAATTTTAATTCTTCTTTGCAAGCATGACCAGATACGTGTACATCGGCAAGTTGATTGTATATAACTTCAGCACCTAATTTTTCTAGTTCATCAATTACTTTATCAATTGATTTTTCGTTACCAGGTATAGCAGATGATGAGAAAATTACTAAATCATCTGGTGTTATTTGAACTTTTTTGTGCTCACCTGCTGACATACGGCTAAGTGCAGACATTGGTTCACCTTGTGTTCCAGTTGTAATTATTAATAATTCTTCAGGATTATAGTTATTTATTTTATCTATATCAATAATAGTTCCTTCTGGTACTTCTAAATATCCTAGTTCTTGTGAAACTGCAAGAACATTTACCATACTACGACCAACAACTGATACTTTTCTGTTACATTTTACAGCAGCATTCATTATTTGTTGCATTCTGTGTATATTTGATGCAAATGTTGCAACTATTATTCTTTTTTTACAGTTTGTAAATATTTTATCAAACTCATGTCCTACTATACTTTCTGACATAGTATATCCGTCTCTTTGAGCATTTGTACTATCAGACATTAGAAGCGTTACACCTTCTTCACCAAGTTCTGCAAGTCTTGCAAAATCCATTGGTTTTCCATCTATTGGTGTATAATCTACCTTGAAATCTCCTGTATGCACTACTGTTCCAACAGATGTCTTTATTGCAAGTCCTGCTGCATCTGCAATTGAGTGTGTCATTCTTATAAACTCTACCTTAAAGTGTTTTAAAGCTATAACGTCACGTGGTTTTACACATTTTAGCTTTGTACTTTTTTCTAAGTGATGTTCTATCAATTTTGCTTTGATTAGACCTAATGTTAATTTTGTTCCATAAATTGGTACATTTATTTTCTTTAAGAAATATGGTATTGCACCTATATGATCCTCATGCCCATGAGTTATAAATAAAGCTTTTACTTTATCTTTATTTCTTTCTAAGTATGTTATATCTTGAATTACTAAATCAACACCTAACATATCATCCTCTGGAAATGCAAGTCCGCAGTCTACAACTATTATTTCATCTTTATATTCAAAAACAGTCATATTTTTACCAATTTCATTCATACCACCTAGTGGAATTACTTTAAGTTTAGCATCTGCAAATACAGTAGGTTTAGATGATCTAGATACAACAGGCCTTGTATCCATATTTAAGAATTCAACATTTGGCCCTTTTTTTAATAATTTCTTCTTCGTATCCTTTACTAACTCCTTATTATTTAATACATCATTTTTATCTTTTCTATTTGTTCTTGTTGTTCTTGTTGTTTTATTACCTCTAGAATTTGAATTATTTCTTTTTGTTAAAGGCGCAGTTTGCCCCTTTCTTTTGTAATCCTTTTTTTCTTCCATTAAATTATTATTCCTCCCTTAATATTTACTTTTCAATTTACTTTAACCACGATCAATATATATTATAGTATTACTACTATTATATTCTAAAATATAATTTTAACACGAAATCAATATACATAGCTTATATTATACACCGAAAGCAAAAAAAAGTCAAATTAGAAAGTTGTCTAATTTTGACTTATAACAAAAATATAATTATTTTTCTATATACTTTTTATAGCATTTTCTGCATACTGCTTTATACATTTCATTTCCACCAACAACTATTTTGTCACCATCAATTATTGCTTTCCCATCTTTATATCTCATATTTATAGTTGCTTTTCTGCCACATTCACATATTGTTTTTATTTCTTCAATCTTATCTGCTATTGCCATTAATTCCTCTGAGCCCTCAAATAATTCGCATTTAAAATCAGATCTGAGTCCATAACATATAACTGGAATTTCTAAAAAGTCTACTACATCTGATAATTCATTTACATGTTTTTTAGTTAAAAAATTACATTCATCTACTAGAATACAATTTGGCTTTTCTAATAAAGATGATACATATTCATAAATATTAGTATCTTCATTTATTATATATGCCTCTCTTGAAATCCCAATTCTAGTTGTAACCTTTCCAACTCCATATCTGTTATCTATACTTGGAACCATAAGTAAACATTTTTGGTTCCTTTCCTCATAATTATATGCAACTTTTAACAAATCTATTGATTTACCAGATCCCATTGTTCCATATCTAAAATATAACTTTGCCATACATACACCTCTTTATTAATAATTTTTTATCTATAATATTTTAAGAAAAAGTTCTTTAAATTTTTATATTCTTTTACTGAATGTCCACTCCAAGCCTGTGTTAAAATATTTGTTAATATTGCAAAATCTTTTGCCTCGCTTATTCCTTTTTCTTTTTCTTCATCCCATTTTGTTCTATTTTTTTATCTTCAAATAATTTTAATTCATTATTTTGCTCCATTATTACCTCTTTTCCTCAAATATCTACTATTTCTATACATTTTGATTTCAAATTTATTTTCTACATTTATACCATATTTTTTAGTCTTTTTCAATACTTTTACGAAGCTTCGTTCTTTTTTATTTATCTTTAACTTCTATTATTATTTTACATGATTTTTAGAAAAAAATAAAGTCCTAAAAATTCACTTTTAAGACTTTATTTTCCATTTAATCAAATTTGTAAGAGAAAAGAAGAAGACAGTTTCAACTGCCTTCTCATTGCTTTAGCACTTATTTATTAACTATAGCAAAATTTAAATTATATATATTATTAGTTATAACCTATGCTTTTGTTCCACACTCTGGACAAAATTTTGAATCTGGATCAAGCTTATTTCCACAATTTGTACAGAATTTAGCTTCTACTTTTTTCTCACCACATTCTGCACAAAATTTACCTGTATTTTCAGTTCCACATTTAGAACATTTCCAAGAGTTATTTTGTGGTTTTTCCTCTACCACCTCAGGTGTTGCTGGAGCTTCAACTGGAACTTCTGGCTTTACAGGTGTTTGAGCTTTTGTAGCAGCATCTTGTTGTGGTGTCATTGGAGCTGCACCATTTCCATTTGCAACGCCACCAAAAGCATTACCACTTGCCATATTCATCATACCTATTCCCATAAATCCATTTGCTGCACCATTTGAATTACTAGCTGCATTTTGAACAGCATTTGCATATGCACCAGTCATTACACCTTGTTGTTGATATGCGTCTCCACCAATTTCATAATTATCAATTTTCTCTTTAGATTTATCATCTAGAGTTAAACTTTCAACAATAAATGAAACAAGTGAAATACCTCTTTTTCTAATTGGTTCATCAAATACATTTTCATCCATTATTTTCTTTATTTCATCAGTTTTATTTGGAAGTTCAAGTACCTCTATTTTGTATTTATCACTTCCTAAGCTGTTCATTACATTAGAGAAAGCTCCTATAACTTCAGATCTCATTTGTTCTACTAAATCAGCTTTTCTGTATACATCAGCTGTTCCAGCTATTTGTGACATAAATAAAAATGGATCTGAAATTCTAAATGTATATTTACCAAAACATTTTACTTCAACACTCATTGCAAGATATGAATTTGTTCTTGCGTTCATTATTGGATGACCCCAATCTTTGTATGGTACTGGAGCTGGTGTTCCAAATTTGTTATCTAATATTTCTTTTATATTGAAGAAAAATACAGCTTGTTGTTTAGCTGTTGCACCATTATATGTAAATCTTTGCCACATCTCTTTAAACATTCCACCAAATTGTCCTGCAAATAGTGATGGTGTTGATGAATCACTAAATGTATATACACCTTCTTCTGCAGATGCATCTACTATTCTACCATTATCATATATAATAGCACATTGTCCTGGTCCTACAATGACAGTACTTCCATTTGAAATAACTCCATTTGGTGTAGTCTTTTTTACCATTAATACATCATTTGGCATATCTTCACATCTTATTGCCTCTTTCCATTGATCATGTAAAGTAGAGCCAACTGCTCCTACTGCTGCTTTTATTAATCCCATTTTAATTCCTCCTTAAATTAATTAAGGACTAAGCTAAATAACTTAGCCCTTATTTTTTATTTATTATTTTATTCCTTCAAGTCCTGAAAGTACCCAATCATGTTCACCTGTTGTTATAACACTTCCACAATATTCACATTGTCCTGCTGATGTTATTTCAGTTGGTGCTCCACAATTTGGACAGTTAGTTGTTGACTTATTACTTGTTCCGGCATGAGTTTTTACTCCATTTTTTCTTATAAATGTAAGTTTATATCTCATATGCCAATCAGTATTTTTATTTCCTTCAACAACTTCCTTAGTTGTTGCATCTATAATATAGTCTTTCATAACAGCTTTTAAGTATACTTCAATAATTTCTTTATCTCCATCTACTTTATGACTCATTAATTCAGCTGATTCTACTGCAACTCTTTCTATCATGTTTATCCTGTTGTTATTAATATATTCTTGTAATTGTGCATTATGTTGTTCAAATAATTCATTTGATTCGAATGGTCTAATAATTTTCCAATCTCTTGCTGTCCATGCTGCTTGTAGTTTAACAAAGACATCTTTTGTCCAAGATAAGAATTTTTCCTCTGAGAATTCTGGATCAGTTTGTCTAATTTCATCTGCAATACCCTTCGTATTTGTTTTTATTGAATCTGTTGAACCATTTACTAAATTATTTAATGCATCAGTATGTTTATTGTTTGTTTTACCATTAGCTCTAGAAGTTACAAATATTGCTACTCCCACAATAATAATTCCTACTATTAGTCCCCATATTGAACCTCCTCCTTCACTACTGGAACTTGAGTAATCACTTCCTGAGTGCGAAGATCCTGAATAGCTAGAAGACCTACTAGAATGTGAACTACTAGAATGTGAACTACTAGATGATGATCCACTATCGTATCTATTTATATTTCCAACATCTGCAAATATACATGTGGATACAGAAATAACAGTAACAAGAACAAATACTGCTATAATCTTTAAAAAACTTTTCTTTTTCATTTTTACCCCCTATACAAAAACTATGACAAAATGTAACAATAATCTTATCTATTATAGTATATTATATTTTATTCTTTGTGTCAATTGATATGTATTTTTTTATTATTTTTTATACCCTACTTGTATATAAAAATATTTCCAAGCAAATAAATTTACTTGGAAATATTTTTTATTGTTATTTTAAATTAAAGAATGCATTTTTTCCTGCATATTCAGCTACAGATCCTAATTCTTCTTCAATTCTTAATAATTGGTTATATTTACATACTCTATCAGTTCTTGAAGGAGCACCAGTTTTAATTTGTCCTGCATTCATAGCAACAACTAAATCTGCAATTGTTGTATCTTCAGTTTCACCTGATCTGTGAGATACTACAGCTGTCATTCCAGCTCTATTTGCCATAGATATAGCGTCTATTGTTTCAGTTACTGTTCCTATTTGGTTAAGTTTTATAAGGATTGAATTTGAAACTTTCATATCAATACCTTTTTGTAATCTTTTTGTATTTGTAACAAATAGATCATCACCTACTAATTGTATTTTATTTCCTAGTTTTTCTGTAAGTAATTTCCATCCTTCCCAATCTTCTTCAGCAAGACCATCTTCTAAAGATATAATTGGATATTTAGATGCTAAATCTTCCCAGAAAGCAACCATTTCTTTACAAGTATACATTTTGTCTGATTTCCAGAAATAGTATTTTCCTTCTTCACCTTTTTTCTTAGCTTCATCATACATTTCAGTTGCAGCAGCATCAATTGCAATTTTAAAGTCTTCACCTGGTTTGTATCCTGCTTTTTCAATTGCTTCAACAATTACTTGTAAAGCTTCTTCATCTTTAGATAGGTTTGGAGCAAATCCACCCTCATCACCAACTGAAGTTGCAAGTCCTTTTGCTTTTAATACTGATTTTAAATTATGGAATACTTCAGCACACCATCTAAGAGCTTCTTTGAAACTATCAGCACCTACTGGCATTATCATAAATTCTTGGATATTAACACTATTATCTGCGTGTTTACCACCATTTAATATATTCATCATTGGAACAGGTAAAACTTTAGCATTTACACCACCAAAATAGTTGTATAAACTTACTCCTAAAGCTTCAGCAGCTGCTCTTGCTACAGCAAGTGATACACCTAGTATAGCATTTGCACCAAGTTTTCCTTTATTTTCAGTACCATCAAGTTCAATCATTGCTTTATCTATTTCAACTTGATCTAAAGCATTCATTCCTTCTATTTCAGGAGCAATAATATCATTTACATTATCTACTGCTTTTGTTGTACCTTTTCCAAGATATCTTGATTTATCTCCATCTCTTAATTCTACTGCTTCAAAAGCACCAGTAGATGCACCAGATGGAACTGCAGCACGTCCTACAAATCCTCCTTCTACAATAGCCTCAACTTCTACAGTTGGATTTCCTCTTGAATCTAATATTTCTCTTGCATAAATAGATTCTATTTCTAAGTATTGTTTCATAAAAAATTCCTCCTTATTTTTTTATTATATATATATTAACTATAGCAAAACTATAGCAAATAACAAATTATTTAGTAGATTATGTTATCAGGTAAACTATATTTTTTATTATCTTTATTAAGGTCATCTTTATTAGGTTCACCCTCATTATTTATTTTACCCATGTCTATTTCACCAATTTTTTCTTCTGAGTTAACACCAGCTTGTAAAAAATCTGTAAAATCATTTTTTTCTTTATTTTCAGGTTTTATATCTTGTCTACTAGTTGTAACTTGTTGTTCATATTTACCTAATTCTTCATCACAAATTTCTTCTAAATTGTTAGATATACTTTTATCTGCTTCGTTATAATCTTCATATATATGTCCTACTGTATTTTTTACTCTATTTTCAATCTCATATATAACGTCTTCATTTTGTATACCTTTTCTTTCAAGTATTTGCCTTACTCTACTTTTAAATTCAGGCTCATGAGTAAAATATTCATCTTGTTCATCTTTTTCATTTCTATCAATTTTTTCTTTTTCCAAAGAATATCTGTTAAATATTTCTTTATTTACATCATTAATTTCATGCTTTAAATCATCATTGCCAGTATTTATAATTTCTTTTCTTTTTGAATCAATACTATAATTTAGTGTATTATTAAAGGTATTTTCTTTTTCATCTAAGTTTTTATCTAAATTATATACTGGCTCTAAAGATTCAAACAGTACATCTTGTACATTTTCATCAACATTTCTTATGCCATTACTTTCAAGAATATCTGGTACATCTCTTTGAATTAAAATGTCTAACCTTCGTTTAATTTGCAAATCATCTTTAGCTTTACCAAACAAATTTCTTACTTTATTTATGACACTTTCTTTTATTTCTTCAATTTGTTTATTCTTTATTTCGTTTTCATTCATATATAACCCTCTTAAATATTATTATATAGAAAGTTCTCTTAACCTTCTTCTTTCAATTCTTTTATCTGCCTTTTCTGCTAATTCTTTTCTTCTATCTTGATATTGCTCTTCTATTTCTTTCTTTCTCTCTTGTTTAAATAAATTATCTTTACTATTTTCATATTCTTTTATTCTTTCACTCATCTCATAGTCAGCTATAGAATATTTTTCATCATTTATATAATATTCGTATTCAGCAATATATAACTTGTTTTCTTCAATTTCATCATCCATATTCCTTAATATAGTTTCAGCATCTTCTTTAACGTTATATTTATCTAAAGCTATATCACAAATTGATAAAATTGCCTTGTAATATGAAGGATCAAGACTGCCAGGAATATCTTTTGTATATCTCTTAGCAATATCTACAGATAATTTATAAAAAATATTTACAAAAGTTCTTGGTGACATTTTTCCATCAATTAGTCTAGAATTCAAATCTTCCATTAAGTCTTCAACATCATCTCTAATATTTGAATTTATAACATCTAACTTCTTTTTTATATCTAATTTTTCCTTTTTTTCTTTTTCATGTTGTTTTTTCTTAAATTCAGCATCTAGTTTTTCAAATTCTTTCTTCGAAATAAGTTTAAAACCTTTATGGCCACATATAGGGCATTTAGAATTAGAATATTTCTGCATTATTTCATCAACATATCTATATTCTACTTTTTTTATGCTTTTACTTACATAACCACATCTTGGATTAGTACATTTTACGTATATGTCAACAAGTTCAGAAAGCTTTTTTTCTTCTTCTTTCTTTTGTTCTTTCTCTTTTTCCCATTCATTCATCCAATAGGCAGTAGAACCAGTATCTTTAAGTGGATCATATTCTTCATCTTCCATGTCGTTATATTCCATCTAAAGCCTCCTTTATTATACAATTTTTCTGTTATAACTCTACCAAGCTTTCTCCTGTCATCTCAGATGGTTTTTCTTCTCCCATAAGTGCAAGAAGAGTTGGTGCTAAATCACAAAGTCTTCCATTTTTTAAAGATTTTACTCTATCTGATACAACTATAAGTGGAACATCAAATATAGAATGTGAAGTTATAGCCTCACCAGTTTTTAAATCAAGCATATATTCACAGTTACCGTGATCTGCTGTAATTAAAGCTTCTCCTCCTACTTCCTCTAGTTTTGATATTACTTTACCAACACATGTATCTAAAGCTTCAACAGCTTCAATTGCCTTTTCTATAATTCCTGTATGCCCAACCATATCGCCATTTGCATAGTTCATGATTATAACATCATATTTTTTAGATTCGATTGCATCTATAATTTTATCAGTTACTTCATAAGCAGACATTTCAGGTTTTAAGTCATATGTAGCAACTTTAGGTGATGCAACAAGTATTCTATCTTCACCTTTATACTGCTTTTCTTCTCCACCATTAAAGAAGAATGTTACATGTGCGTATTTTTCAGTTTCGGCACATCTTACTTGTGTATATCCTCTATTTGATAATACTTCACCCAAAGTATTTTTTAATGCTTGAGGCTTGTATGCAACATGTACATGATTTAAAGTTTCATCATATTCAGTCATTGTAACAAAATATAAATTGTTCATTTTTACAGTTTCAAATTCACTAAAATCTGGTTCTGTGATTACTCTTACAATTTGTCTTGCTCTATCTGGTCTAAAGTTAAAGAATATTACTGAATCTTTATCCTTAATTTTAGCTATTTCATTTCCTTCTTCATCAGTAATTACAATTGGTTTTACAAATTCATCAAACTCTTGAGCTTCATATGAATTTTCAACAGCTTTTTGAACTGTTTTAAATTTATTACCAATTCCATTTACCATTGCGTCATATGCAAGTTTTTCTCTATCCCATCTTTTATCTCTATCCATTGCATAATATCTTCCAGCAAGAGTAGCTATTTTTCCAACACCAATTTCTTTTATTTTTTCCTCAAGTTCTTTTAAGTATTCTATAGCAGATGTTGGAGGTGTATCTCTTCCATCTAAGAAAGCATGAATATATACATTTTCTATACCTTGCTCTTTTGCAAGTTTTAGTAATGCGTATAAATGGGAATTATGAGAGTGAACTCCTCCGTCAGATAAAAGTCCCATTAAATGCAAAGAACTATTGTTATTTTTTACGTTTTCTATTGCCTTTAAAAATTCTTCATTTTTAAAGAAATCACCATCATTAATTTCTTTAGTAATTCTTGTTAAGTCTTGATATACTATTCTTCCTGCCCCTATATTTGTATGTCCAACTTCAGAATTTCCCATTTGACCTTCAGGAAGTCCAACAGCCATACCACTTGTTGCTATGTATGTATTTGGATATTTTGCTATTAATTTATCTAAATTTGGAGTATTTGCTAGTTTAAAGGCATTTCCTTTACTCTCATCATTTAGTCCTACTCCATCCATTATCATAAGTATGTATTGTTTATTTCCATGCATAATTTACATCTCCTCTATTTTTGCATTAGTAATTATATCATCTTTAGTCATAATTTACAATAGCTACAAAATCATTTTTAAGGCTAGCACCTCCAACCAAAGCTCCATCTATATCTTCCATATTAAGTATTTCTGAAGCATTAGCTGGCTTTACACTTCCTCCATATAAAATTCTTACTCTTTCTGAAACACTTGCACCATATTTTGTTTCTATAGCTTTACGTATAAAATGGCACATTTTATTTGCATCATCACTACTTGCTGTTTTACCTGTACCAATAGCCCAGATTGGTTCGTAAGCAATTACAATATTTCTTTTTAAATCATCACCTAGTATTCCATCTATACATTTATCTAATTGCTTTGCTACAACGTCAAACATTGTACCATTTTCTCTTTGTTCTAAAGTTTCACCAACACAAATTATTGGTTTTATATTATTTTCAAGTAATTTTTTTACTTTCTTATTTATCATTTCATCTGTTTCATTAAATATACTTCTTCTTTCACTATGTCCTACTATACAAAAATCTACAAATGCTGATACTAACATTGGAGCTGACGTTTCACCAGTATATGCACCCTTATCTTCATAATATACGTTTTGTGCTCCAAGATGTATATTTGTATTTTCAAGTAATTTTGATACTGTTCCAAGTGCTACAAAATTTGGACATATTGCAACATCTACAATATCTGTATTTATTCTATCTTTTATACTACTTACAAAAGCTTCTGCCTCTGTTATTGTATAATTCATTTTCCAATTTCCAACTATTAATTTTTTTCTCATTAAAACCACTCTCCAATTATTTATATATATACTTATACATGTATATATTTATATTTTAACACCAAATTATATTAAAAACAACTTTTAATTTAAATTTGTATAAAAATTGAGTGTATTATGGTTACTATTATAGTTCCAAATGAATTATTTCCTTTATAATTACCTCAATTGAATATTTTTTACGTAAATGTACTTTTTATTCAATAACATTATATTCTATTATTTTACTTTAATTTTCTATTTTTATCCACTTTTTTAGAGTCATAACCAAAGTATTAATTCCTATTTCATTTTTATTTATATAACAAACCATGCTAAATATTTTAAGAAAAAATGTAAAATGAAAATAGGACAAATTTCAACTTGTATTTGAAATTTGTCCTATTTTTTTAATTTGTTATAACAAAATTGCTTACTGTAGCATCACTTATCCAATCAGGTTCTATTTTTTTATTACTAAATTTGAATTTTAATTTACCTTTATTATCTACACTCCAAGTTCCATTCCAGTAGTTTGGATTATCCATTTCTATAATTGAAAAATTATTATCAGATAGATTTTCATTTAATTTTGATATTAGGTTTTCAAATGATGTATCATCTAATGTAGAATTATTGATAATATACATACCTATTTTTTCTTGTATTTTGTTACAATCATCTATAAATTTATTTTTATTTTCATCTTTGTTATACTCAGATTTTATTTCTGTACAATACTTTGTAGCATTTAATTTACTAATATCTGTTGAATCATTTATTTCTATTTTTTTATTTAATGATACAACTATAATGATTACAGATATTATTACAACAATAGAAAATACAAAAATTAAAAATTTCTTCCTATCTAGAGTATAACTCTTTTTATTTTTTTTTGCCATATTCTTTTCCTTTATTTATCTTGTAATGCTTCTATCCCTGGAAGTTTTTTTCCTTCCATAAGCTCTAGAGATGCTCCTCCTCCAGTAGATACATGTGTCATTTTATCTTCAAGTCCAAACTTTTCTACTGCAGCTGCACTATCTCCACCACCTATTATTGTTATTGCATTAGAAGTTGCCATTGCTTCAGCAATTTTCTTTGTTCCATTTGCAAATTCTTCCACTTCAAACATTCCAACAGGTCCATTCCACACTACTGTTGCTGCTTTTTTTATTTTTTCTACATACATATCTACAGTTTTAAATCCAATATCAAGTCCCATAGAATCTTCGTCAATATTTTCATCTTGAGTAAGTACTGCATCATATATTCCAGAAGTATCTTTACTTTCTATATGATCTACAGGAAGCAAGAATTCTACTTTATTTTCTTCTGCTTTTTTCATAATTTCTTTAGCAATATCTATTTTATCATCTTCAACAAGAGATTTTCCAACGTTATATCCTTTTGCTTTTAAAAATGTAAATGACATTGCTCCACCAATTAACATTGTATCTACTTTATCAAGTAAATTTGTAAGTACAGCTATTTTACTTGATACCTTAGATCCACCAATTATGGCAACTAGAGGTCTTTTTGGATTATTAATACTATTATCTAATGCATTTATTTCTTTTTCTATTAAAAATCCACATACAGAAGGTAAATAGTGTGTTACTCCTTCTGTTGATGCATGAGCTCTATGAGCAGTTCCAAATGCATCATTTACAAATATATCAGCAAATGAAGCTAATTTTTCTGCAAATTTAGGATCATTTTTTTCTTCTTCTTCATACATTCTTGTATTTTCTAATAAAACAACATCACCATCTTGCATGTTATCGATAGTATTTTTTGTTTCATCTGAATATATATCTTTTAAAAGAGGTACTTCTTTTTCTAAAAGTTCAGATAGTTTTTTAGCAACTGGCTTTAAGCTTTTGTTTTGACCAGTTTTTCCTATATGAGAACATAGTATAGTTTTTGCTCCTGCACCTATTAAGTAATTAATTGTTTTTAATGACTCTACAATTCTTTTATCACTTGTAATTATATCTGGATTATCTTTATCTAGTGGAACATTAAAGTCACATCTAACTAAAACTTTTTTTGAACTTACACTGATATCCCTTATTGTTTTTTTGTTTAACATAAACTTTCTCTCCTTTATACTTTTAGGCTAGCTTACACCAAGCTAGCCTAATTTTAATTCTTTATTTATGGTCTACTCCATACATATGAGTGATTAAATCTACAACTTTATTTGAATAACCCCATTCATTATCATACCATGATACTAATTTTACAAAGTTATCGCTAAGTTGAATTCCAGCTTTTACATCAAATATAGAAGTATGAGGATCAGAAATGAAATCAGATGAAACAACATCTTCGTCTGTCCAAGACATAATTCCTTTTAGTTCTCCATTACATGCTTCTTTTATTTTTTCTACGATTTCTTCATATGAAGCTCCTTTTTCAAGTCTACAAGTAAGGTCAACTACAGATACATCTAGTGTTGGTACTCTAAATGACATACCAGTTAGTTTTCCATTTAATGATGGTATTACCTTACCAACTGCTTTTGCAGCACCAGTAGATGATGGAATAATGTTATATGTAGCAGCTCTTCCACCTCTCCAATCTTTTTTAGATGGTCCATCAACAGTTTTTTGTGTAGCTGTTGCAGAGTGAACAGTTGTCATTAATCCTTCAACAATACCAAAATTATCATTTATAACTTTAGCAAGAGGTGCTAAACAGTTTGTAGTACAAGATGCATTTGATACAATATTCATATCTGATGTATATTCGTTATTATTTACACCCATAACAAACATTTTTGCATCTTTTGATGGTGCAGAAATTACAACTTTTTTAGCTCCACCTTTTAAATGAGCTTGTGCTTTTTCAGTTGTTGTAAACACTCCTGATGATTCAACAACATATTCAGCTCCAACTTCTCCCCAAGGAATTTCTGAAGGTTCCATGCAATTAAATACCTTTACAGTCTTACCATTTATAACTAAATCATTACCTTCAACCTTAATATCAGCGTTATATTTTCCATGAATAGTATCATATGTTAACATATATTTCATATATTCAACATCAATAAAAGGATCGTTTACAGCAACAACATCAACATTATCCCTTTCTAAAGATACTCTCATTACTAATCTTCCTATTCTTCCGAATCCGTTAATTCCTACTTTTATCATAAATTTATTCCCCCTTATTTATAACACTTATATTTTATCTCAATCTCTTTTCATTTGCAATAGTTTTATGCAATGTTTATATTATTTTCATCGCAAATTTCGATAAATCATTGCATAAATAATTTCCTATAGTTCAAAATAGAACTATAGAGAATGTTAATTATTCTTTAATTATACTGTTTTCTATTTTAACTTTAATAATTTATCTTTTGTTAATTCTGTTGCCTTTGAAATAGTTTCAATATCAATGTTCATCTTAAGCAATTTTTTTGCTATACTAATTTGTTCTTGAATTTTTTCCTCAGTAATTCCTGCTTTATAATCTAAATTTCATTTTTCTTGTGCTTCTATTATCTCTCTTGCTAATTTATCATCGTTTACAAAGTTGTCTTTTTTTATTACTACTTCTTTTAACTTCGGATTTTCTTTCATAGCTACCTCTAACCATCTATATCTATTGTAGCAAGCTATTGATTTAAAATTCTTTTATATCTTTAAATAATGTGTAATCAATTATATTTATCATTATTACATTTTTCATATATTTATATGATTTTCCTATATCTAGTTGTCCTCTAAGGATATCTCCTGTATATAACAATACTCTTTTTACATAGGAATCATTCTTTTTTCTTTGCATTTCTAAATCTACATGTGCTTCATTATTTATTATTACTTTTATATCAAGTATAGCTCCTTTATTTCATATATCAAATTTTTGTAAAAAAAACTGATTTGATACTTCTACATTTTCTATTTTTTTATTTAAATATACTGCTAGAAAATCTCTTACTATATCCTCCCGCCAAAACAGATAACTAAAAATTACATCATTTTTTACCTATTATACATTTTTAATTTTGTAAATGAATTTTTAAATTTTAACTCATTCGAAAAATTAGTTCAAATTTAATAAAAATATTAAAAATTAATTGTCAAATTTATATATAAAAAAAAGATACTATAAATTTAATTATAGTATCTGAAAATCATAATTGATAAAATACAATAGGTGTACTAAGTTTTTTCAACTATCATATTTGAATTGCAATTCATATCAACAGAGAGTATTAATAAAAAATTAAAATATCAGTATTGATCTAAATCCTATATTTGAATAGGGGTACATAATTCCATATTCTTCTCGAATTAACATATTATTAGTATTTATTTCGCTTTCATAATCAAAAGAGCCTCCTCTTGCAATTCTTATAGAAGAATATTCTGCTTCTTGAGTAAATTCCGCAACATTTCCAATTAAATCAAAAATATTTTTCTGTGAATATTTATCATTTGAAGCTGTGCTTAATATACTCCCTGTATGATTACACACTTCATTTGTATTTTCTGTAAAATATGAATTTTTAACCTCATCCTTAGAGTATAACCAAGTCATAATAGCATCCCATTGACATCCCCATATCATCTCAGAACTTACTAAATCACTATTATACATATTTTTTATTCCCTTATACCCATCTATCCAACTTAAATTAGATATATCATTCTGTAATGCCTTAGAAACAAATTTATCACCATGAAGGTTACCTATTTCATATCTTGAAACATAAAATCCCTTATTTTTAATAACACTTTTAACCATTTTATTAAAACTATCTTGATATAAGCTTCCTGTGCTATTTTCAATCAATTCATCACTATCTCCATATGTTTTTATAGTTAAAACTGCAGGTTCCCTATTGCAATTGTCTTCATCACTTTTATTTTCTTCTTCACCTGTATATATGCTAAATGGTTCATCCTTTGAATTAAGTGTTAAATTATATAATATACCCTTATAATTTTCACCATCCTTTAAAGCAATAGGATACTTTTTATTTTTCACCATGTTATTTAGTTCGTCTGTACTTTGAGCAACCGGATTATCTACTGGGATCCATACATATTGATTTCCTTTTAAACTAATAGAGGTATTATAATCTTGACCTTTATTATAATCTTCTTCATTATCAGAAATTATTACTCCTGTATTAATAGTTCCTCCAACATAATAAAATCCATCTGGAATGTTTAAACTTTCTTTTTTGTTTTCTTCATTTGTTATAGTAAACTTATTCTTCTCTTCTTT
>ULWQ01023309.1_pt1 | contig 18288 bp, 13 predicted proteins | sample 1960491 | NCBI WGS metagenome assembly ULWQ01 (sample SAMEA4835816, study PRJEB28245) | human gut metagenome | biome: gut microbiome; material: fecal sample | place: Denmark | collected 2008
ATATATTTTTCGTCAGATTGCATAGAATTTTTGAAAGCATAGGCCTATACTCTAATAATGACATACCAGTTCTACAAAATCAAGAAATATTTTCTAATATCTGGTAAATCATTCTAGTTCGTTAAATAATATGTTGTTCGTTAAATTATGCACCAGACCGTTTCCAACGTATTGGCGATTGGGCATAAAAAAAGACCCTAACGGTCTATAATTCGCAAAAAGCCTTGAAATTAAGCACCTCTACGCTATTCCTTGTATCAATCTCACTACTGTTTTATCATATACTGTATCACCAGGCTGCGGATTAAGTAACATTACCATCAATTTTACGATAGTACGTGGTGTGTAATACTCACCAGCATTTTTCTTAGACAAATCTGCAAATTTCTTTATGAGATATTCGTAGGCATCTCCCATAATATCAGCATCATAGTTTCTATTGCCGATTTTAAGACTTGACATATGCTCAATAAGGTCTTTTAGTCTTTCATCTGTAAGTTTTGTTTTATCCGTCCAGGTTACATCGTCAAAACTTGAGAAAACTCCACTGAGTGTTTCAGGATTCGCCCTTTCAATTCCATTCATAGACTGGATTATTATTTTTCCAACATCTTTGCTGGCGTTACGAATATCAATCCAATGGCATCCTTCTGGAATCACAAATCTATGATTTTCTTCAAGAGCAGCATATTCCTCATCTCCACCTGACTCTTCAAGAGCAAGTTGTGTTTCTTCATCATATACATCGCTCACTCTTTTTAAGAAAAGTATAGGTGTTACATAATCTTTAAATTCATCTTGATTGATCGGACCACGCAAAATATTGCATGCTTCATACAGATGAGAAAATAATTGCTGTTTCTTTGTTTCTTCAGCCTGTGCTTCAGATTCAATTAAATCTTGTTCAGCAACCGCATTTGCCGATTGTAGCATAGTAGCTCGACCTCCTGTCTTTACCTTTTTGTTTGATGGCCTTTTAACACTTACACTTATACCATCACTTTTCTTTTCCATAATAGGTGGATATTTATTTTCAAAATCAACTAAGATCTCCAAAAGTCTTTTATCTAAGAATGTTAATGCGTGCTTTCTTATGTCAGTGGGTATACCATAATATGCTTCTGCAACTCCACCACAGATTGCAGCGACAGTATCACTATCACCACCAATAGAGATTGCGTTTCTGATTGCATCCTCAAATCCGGTAGACTCAAAGAATGCTTCTAATGCTTGTGGAACAGTTTCTTGACATGTTTCGTTAAATTGATAAGTTTCTCTGATTTCATCAAGCGTAAAGTTCATTGAATAATAGTACTTGTCGATGTGATCACGTATTTCAAGTATACTACTTCCTGTTTTAGCCATGTATATTGCAACAGCTGTTGCTTCGGCTCCTTTTATACCCTCAGGATGATTATGAGTAACTTCAGTTATAAGTTTTGATAGCTTCACAGCCTCTTGAATTGAAGTTGCAGCGAATCCGGCAGCACTTACCCTCATAGCAGCTCCATTTCCAAAACTATTATAAGGTTTGGGATTATTAGAGAAAATCCATCCATGGAAGCTTCCGCCATAACCACAATCAGGATAATTTCTTCCTATTTCTTGCATATATTTAATAGCATTAGCTGATAAATCACTATATTCTGTATCACTTTGAAGGAGTGCTTTGGCCAAAGCTAAGCTCATTATACTATCATCTGTTGGAAAACATTTGTAAGTAAGAAATTCAAATTCTTTACTTTTGTTATTATTCCATTCAAATCTTGAACCAACAATATCTCCTATGATTGCTCCTAACATATATATATACTCCAGTCGAATTAATCTATTGTTATCTATAGGATCGACCTCGATCAAAGCTATAATTACTATTTATTATAGCACAAAATGACGAAAAAATCAAGTGTCAGCGATATATATTTATGCAATGTTCAACAAATTGACAATGAGCCAGTATTTTTGCAAAATACTGGCTCATTTCTTTTCTTATGATTTACCAAATATCCCTACACTTTATCTAGCAGAGTCTGTGTGTCTTCTGTCATAATGTCTTGATTAAGTGATTCTTCGAGAATTTCCTCTAAAATTTCAAGTTCTGTGAAGGTGAATATCAAATCATACATTGCGTTTTCTCAGACGTTTTAGTTCAATACTGCGCATACGTGATAGGGCGGTCTGCAATTTTTCGCAAAAGTCCGCATTTTCAGAACACTTCTTAAAATAAGTTTTTTGCAAAAGGTAAAGTTCCTCGTACACTTGAGGGCTCGTTACATTTTCGTTTTTCTAAATATTGTCCCACATTATAGTCAACCTTCAGTTTCTTTGCAATTACATATATATCTGCAACATAAGCATCCAACACGCATTTTTTCTGCTTCAGCATTTGGTCATATTCGCTTTCAACCTGAGTCATCGCATTCAGCAACTCTGTTCTTTTCTTTTCTTCAACAACTGTGTCAATGATCTTTTGGAACTTCAATGAATCATGTTCTTTTCTTGCCTCAACAATCAAATACTCAACTGTGTGGAACGTCCATTCATTGTAAAGTCTTATAAAATCCGTAACGTACTGTGCTATAGTTCTATTCCTGAATGTGCGAAAGGCCCACCTCCTTGTATCAGACGGAACACTTAAAAAGGCTTTCATATACAGGCTTCTTTTACAATCTTCAAACTCTTCCGTTGCTGCGGACACGTTTTTATATAGTCTATCAATCACTGGATCATCCATAAAACCAGTCTCATTTGCAGCATATTCCTTAGCAAGCTTTACTCTCTCATGTTCCATATAATACTGTAAATCAGCAGTTTCTTTTGCTAATTCAACATTCACTTTTCCATGAAAAATATAAAGGTGACGCATTGCTTCAAAAGACCTTTACTATTGATTTTCTGACAAAGAAACACAAAATCAATGAAGGTGAAGTCCAGCAGTATTACGTTGAAAATAGTCATCCCGCCATAATTACCCCTGAAGAATTTGATCTGGTACAAGCTGAATTTATTAAGAGGGACAAGGCTGGAAAACAGTTCAGCAGCACAAGCATATATGCTTCAAAAATTATATGCGGCGACTGTGGTTGCTTCTTTGGAGCAAAGGTGTGGCACTCAAATAGTAAATACCGCCGGGTAATATACCAATGCAACAATAAGTTCAAGGGTGAACACATCTGCTCAACACCACACTTATATGAAACGGAAATTCAGCAGAAGTTCATGTCAGCATTTTCTCAGTATTTTGAAAAGCGAGATCATATAGTTCAAAATTGTCAATTTGTTCTGAATCAGCTGAAAAGGCAATCAGGTGAAAGAATACAATTGCAAGCTGAGTTTGACGATATCAATGAAAAGTTGAAAACATACATTCAGCAGAGTTCCGGTGAAACCGACCTTAACTACCAGGAGCTGAATGAAAAATATGAAGAGATCTCTGGGAAGCTTGATGCTGAAGAACAACTGGTAAAAGAGCGTAACGGCAGAATTGCTAAAATGCAAAGGGTCCTGAAATATCTGCAGACGGACGGATTTGAAGAGTTCGATGAAAATCTGTGGAGCGCTGTCCTTGAAAACATGACAGTTTTCCATGATGGAAGCGTAGTATTCCAGTTCTGGGATGGCTCTGAAGTAAAAATTTGAAATGAATAAAGTCCTTGATGGCTGAAAGGCTGTCAAGAACTTTTTCTGTTATGTTTTATGATTTTAATACAAAAAATGCTTGGGTGCATTTGCCTTAAAAATTATGCACCCAGCGGACTAATCGTTTGATTTTTCATAATAAAATGCACCCACCGAAATGAGTGCATTTTATACATTGTATCATTTGAAATGATTTAATGGTGGAGGCGGCGAGAATTGAACTCGCGTCCGAAAATTCATTCATACAACTTTTTACGAGTGTAGTTTATCATTTAAATTCCCTGAAGAAACCGCTGACAAACAAGCTGAATCAACAGGTAGTCCGAAGTCATTTTACAGGAACGGACACTCCCATAAAACGTTCACCGCTAATCGACGCTCAATATACAGCCGCGGTACTCTGTAAATGAACGGAAGCAGACTTAGGCTGCTACCTGTAAGTTATTTCTGCTTACAGTAATATTATTTCTAGCGTTTATATTTAAACGTGGTGCAGTTTAAAGAGTTTGCCCTGCTCTACTCGCTTATCGTACTTCAAAATCCCCGTCGAAACCTTTACGCCCCCTTAAAAATTAATCCTTGACTTCACAGAACGGTCTATTTCACGCATAGCATCACGTTTTGCAGCAGTTTCACGTTTGTCATAAAGTTTTTTACCTTTGCATAGACCAACCTGTACCTTAACTCTTGAATCCTTAAAATAAAGACTAAGTGGAATAAGAGTAAGACCTTCCTGCTTTATAGTGCCAAACAACTTATTGATTTCTTTTTTATGCATTAGCAGCTTACGCACACGCAAAGGATCTTTATTAAATATATTTCCCTTTTCATATGGTGATATGTGAAGACCTCTGATAAAAAGCTCTCCATTATCAATACTGCACCAACTGTCTTTAAGATTAACACTTCCCTGACGTATAGACTTAACTTCAGTACCGACAAGCTCAATACCTGCTTCATAAGACTCCAGAACGAAGTACTCATGACGTGCCTTACGATTTTCAGTAATTGTTTTTGTTCCTTTAGTCCGCATTAATCTCAACTCCCGTCTTGTTATATCAAAGTTCATAATAATTATAACCTCTTTTTTTATCATTGTCAAGTAAATATAAATAATAATTATTGTGAAACAAAATGAAAAAGCAAAAATAATGACGCAATTCTTAATGCAACACCCCACGAAACTTGTGCGGTGTTGCATTAAAGTATGACTTTGTTTACAAGACTGCACCTTACAGTAACACGACTCTGTCCGCCTAACGTACAGGTAAAAAGAGCTAAATCCCAATCACCCTTTATCATTTCTTCAATATTTTTACCATCAATAGTAATTAATTCGTCAACCTGATACACATATACATTGCCAGATAAATCAATAAATCTGATAACATCATCGCTTACCAACTTATTTATGTTGCCAAAATGACCCGAATAGTTATGAGCTGCAATCAATAAATTATTTTCATCAGCAGAACCTGAATATCTGCATGGAGAAATCTTTAAACCATTATATGTCCACTCCTTTTGTACAGGAAGTTCGATTTCCAGTGAAGGAATTTGAATTATACCAATATAGCTGTTTCCATCTATATTTTCCGATTTCTCATTTTTAGAAAGCAAATCCTCATATTCATTGATTTCAGGCAAAACAGTCGGATCAGTTGAAACAGGAATATACTCATCAAGCTTTGGTAATTTATATTCTGTTTTTAAAATTTCCATTACCTTTTCAGATTTAATTTCTGCTTTTCTGTCACTTTTAATATTATATCCAACCAATAATGCTGCAATTAAAATTAAAATAATACCAATTATCATTAAAAAGAGTCCGATTTTCTTTTTTTTCATGTTGCCTCCAAAGAGAAAAACTGTCACATTCATAACAAACAGAAGTATAAAAATCTGCATTGCACGAATATGACAGTTCATTATTACCCAAGTTACTTTTTATTTTCCTTATTTATATACCAACCAAAACTGAAAAGTACCAATCCTGCAAAACCAAGTACAGGAACCGGCCACCAAAGCTGACCAGTCTGCGGCAGTTTATCCTTTGAACTTACTGTAGTTGTAATGCTGTTCTTTACAGTAGTATATGTTATTTGTCCGCTGCTTGTCAAGCCGCTGACATTTGATGAAACTCTGCTTCCTGTAGCACTTGTACTGCTACCGCCTTTCACTGTAGTAACCTGTGATGTTGTTACACTGCTTACATCAGTTGTAGTAGACTGCGGTACAGACGTTGTTACCTTTGGCGGAAAGTTCTCATCATAAGTATTTGTAATAACGAAAAGCTCTGCTGTAACATTTCCTGATTTAACCGCACTTTGAGTATAGCTGACATAACAATTATCAGGAACACTATCCTCAATAACAGTCCAACGATAAATATTAGGAAGCTCATCCCATGTAAACTCCCAGTTGTTTTCCTCATTTAAAACTACAGTATCATAAAGCTCGCCGTCCTGAAACAGCTTAACAGTTATATCAGGAGTATTTTTAGCATATTCCCAAACCTTTTTTACTGTTCTGTCAGCAGTATTGTTTTCGTTACCACTGCTTACAAGTCCGATTTTAGGAATAATTGTCATATTCAAATCCCAATCACAGTCATACTTCTGACCATCTGCAATGCAGACAAGAGTAGGAACAGATAAAAACAATCCCAAGTCTTTTTTTACAGGTTCACCCAAAACCAGATAACAGCCCTCTTCCAAAGAATCAAAAGTAGCTGTTTCCTTTGAACTTGCAATTTTTGAATACAAAGGCTGAATATTTTGAGCTACAGCATATGCTTCAAGAGAATAGGCTGCGGATTTTATTAAGGAATCATTGCTTATATCAAACTTTACAGGAAAATCCGCAAATTCACCGCATAGCTTTACTGTTCCTGAATCAATAACATCTGCAACTCTGTATACACGCCAATGCATGTCAACTACCTGAATTTTAGCAGAACTGCTGTCTACAGTAAGACTTCCTCTTTCATCAGCTTCAGCATTAATCGGCATTATAAAAAAACATATAAGGTTAAACAGCAATGCAAAAATTCCAACCTTACCGATTATTTTATTGTGTACCACTATCCTCACCTGCTTTCGCATCAAAATTATCTGCCAATCCTTTTTTCTTTTTCTTATGTTTTTGTCTTATTGAACCGCCTATAATTGTAAGAGAAAATGTAATTATCAGCAATGGAACTGCAATTACAGATGCAACAACCATTGGCTCAATCTGAACTGCATCTGACGAAACTCTGACAACAAGTTCAAGTGCAGCAGTTGCAATTCTCTTTCCTCTAACAAGAAGTCGGTGAGTATTAACTCCGTAAGGAGTGCATGTAAGAAGGGTTACATAATCCTTTCCGCTTGTTATTTCAAGATTGTTGACTTCCTGCGGTTCAACTATTACTATTCTGTCAACTTCATAGGTCAAAACCTCATTTAAGACTGTTACCGTAAACACATCTCCGACAACAAGCTTATCCAAATCACTGAAAAGCTTTGCGGAGGGAAGACCTCTATGTGCTGAGAGTACGGCATGGGTTGAATCTCCGCCTATCGGGAGAGTTGAACCCTCTAAATGACCTATTGCAATATTCAATACCTCAGCACTTGTGCCGTGATAAATCGGCAGCTGTATCTGTATCTGCGGTATTGTAACATATCCCATAATGCCTGTTCCCGTAATATCGAGTACATCCTCATAGCCTGCAACATCTTTATAATTGCTAAGCGGAGAACCTGTTTCTTTCAATCGCCTATTATAGTCCTTTGCCGCCTCAAAGATTTCTGAATAATCCTCCTCGGAAAGATTATTCATCGCTTCATCATACTTAGCTATCGCATAACTCTGATGCTTTGTATTAATGTAATTGCTGACTGTCGGATAGAGCATTACGGAGAATCCCACGAGAAAAATCAGAATTAGAATTAATGTTGCAATCCAGCCATGTTTTTTCTTTTTCCTTGTTTTCACCTCATGGAACACTCCCTAATGCTCGCCCGCAAGAAATTCCTGCGGGCAAGCCTAGAATTTAATTAACCGTCATTTTTGTATGTCTTATTCTTAAATTAATCTTCGTTTTTGCCTAATCTCTTCTTTGTTACAAGAGCTATTCCTGAACCTACTACTAATGTTCCGCCGAGTACATAGAATATTGTTGTACCAATGCCACCTGTTGATGGAAGTGTTGAACCCTTGCTGTTAGCAATGTTGATGCTTGCTATACCTGTATCTACATTTCCTGTACCAGCTTTACCGTCAGCCGTAACATCAAGTTTTGTTAATGCTTTGGCCGGAGTAGAATTCCAAGACTGATTATTTACTGTAGTAGCAGTTATAACAACTTCAACAGCGTTTGTAAGTTTATTATATCCGCTTGGAGCCTTGGTTTCTTCTAAGTAATATGTTCCGTCATCAAGACCAATAACCTTAAACAGACCATTAGTATCAGATATAAGAGTAGTTGCATCTGCAGCAGTATCAGTCCAACCAGCAACCTTTGAGTCAGTATCAACCTTCACATATTCCTTTGTAGAACCATTCATTCTGTAAAGTTTAAACTCTGCATTTTCAAGTTTTTTTGTATTATCAATTCCATCGACCTTTGTTGTATCAAGCTCATATGTAAATACAATTACCTTATCTTCAGGAGTTTCACCTGTATCACCAGGTTTTGTTGTGCCATCACCGGTTGCATTCGGATTATTTGAATATTCAAGCTTTACCTTATTTTCCTGACCAGGAAGTCCGATTTCAGCATTACTATTAAGTACTGCTGTATACTCAATAGTTACAATTGAATCTCTTGTAATTGACTGTATACCCTCTGTTTTTTCATCAATATCAATAGATTTAATATCATTAAATTTAACCATTAGCTCAGGGCCTCTTGTTTCAGTTGCTGCTGCTGTTGAAACTTCACATACACCAATCGCGGGAGTAATTTCTTTTCCATCTATGTAAACCTTAACGGCTTTTACGTCAGGTTGTGAAAATTGCTCGCCTAATGAATCAGAAAACTGATAATAATAATGTTCATAATCATCAAGGGTTGAAGGCATTGTACCATAAAGCTTAAATGGAACTACATCGCCAATATTATAGTCAGCTACATCATTCCACTTTTCTGTAGTACTGGTTTCATATTTTGCCTTGCCCGTAATAGCCTTAACATTTTCCTTAACTTTCTTTTCAACTGTAGGATAGCTTGCCTTTGGTGCAATTGAGCTATCACCGGCAACTAAAAGCATGTATCTTGAATAAGCATTGTCTTGAGTAGGAGAAGTAACACCAGAATCTTTCGTATCAATTACTAAATAATAACCCGGATCATCTATTGTTCCGCTATAATTACTATTTGCATCATCATAAGCTAAATTAACACCGGTTGCACTAGCAGATATACATTTTGCAAACATATCTGCTATATCATCTAAAGCTTCACGCTGAGTTGCTCCACCAAGAGAACCCTGAACTGCTTTTATTGCCTCTGCAACTTCTGATGCTGATGATAATGTTATTGATGTTCCATTGAGAGTATTCAAATAAGTAGCTAACTCAGTGTACAAAGCGTCTGTTTTTGTTGTATCAATTGCAGAACCCCATTTTACGTTAGCAAATGTAATATTGCCTGATTCCTCTGTTAAATCAGCATCAAAAATTTGATATGCTGTGTATTTATGATTTGCAACACTTGAATCAATTGTAATTGAACCTGATGTTACAGGAGTACCTGCTGCCGAAGCGGTAAAAGAAGCTGTAGTAGCCATAGTCATAGGAGCCATCATGCATGCTGCTAATGCGAAAGCTGCAAATTTGTTAGTTTTTTTCATAAAATCATATCCTTTCATTTTTGAGTTATTTGGGTTTGCATTTTTGTGATTGTGTTTGCTGTTAAACTTGTTTTTCATTTTTAACATCCTTTCTGCATGAAATTTACTTAAATTCCATGGATTTTTTCTTTAAAATTTTAAGTGCTATATAAATTCCTGCCGAAGCTGTCATCATTATAATTCCTGCATTTCGGTAGTCATTAATACCTTTTCCACCCGTTGAGGGCATTTCTATGGAGCCAGACGTAACTTTAGCATTGAGTATTGTTATATTGCCGTTATTTCCTGTGATATATCCTGTATCACCCGGACTGTCACCATATTGATATGAACTTTGATATCCATTTACAAATTTTTCTTCTACCCAATAGTAATAAACATTTCCTGATTCATCATACATTGGAAGGTCTGATATTGTTTTTGTCCAACTATTATTTGAACCTAAAGTTACCTCCTGAACCAATGTCGCATCAGTATTGGAATTTGAACCTTGATTTGATGCTAGCAAGTTTAATCCTGATATTTTAAAAGCAGATTTAAACTGAGCAGTTGAATCATCAGAAACTACATATTCTATAGAAGTAAATTTTTGACTAGGATTACTTATTTCTATTTGTATCGAATCTACATCGTCAGTAAAAGTAAATGTAATGCTATTGCTATTAAAAACATAATTTGTGTTACCCCAAATTTTCTTTTCAATATATGTACTAGAATCTAAAAAATCTTTTATAGCATCACTAGGTAGTTCAATACATACACAAGTATTGTCACTATTAAAAAAACCTATTTTTATTTCTTGCAATACATTTGTGCTTTTCTTTATTTTGATTTTAGCCTCAGCCCATTGGTTACCACTAAAAGTAAATTTAGCTTTTCTTATTTGGGCTAGTTCAATTACTGGTGAACTGCTATAATCAGTAATAGTGCCAGATACAACATTACCGCTTGGTGCATTAGTTGTCGTAGTAGTAATAATTGAAGTTGTTGAGATTGATGTTGATGTAGTAGTTGATGCCGCAGTAACTGAAACTTCAATTAAACTTGACATGCCATTCGCTGTAAAGCTCAAACTTGATGTATCAGTAATTTCAGGTTCATTACTCCAGCATTGGAATTCGTAATGACTAATATCATCAGTAATTTTAACTGAATATGTATTATCACTACTTTTTGTAAAACCTACAAATTCTCCACTCTTATTACTATAGTAACCAAAATTAGTGTTGTCTTTATTATCAGAATTAAATTTAAAAGTAACTGTATCTCCTGATTTTATTCTTGTTAAATCCAGTTTATAAACAGCACCTACTTGATATTTTATATAACTGTTATCAGCAGGTACATTGCTTATCGTACTGCTGCCATCAGAAGAAATCGTACCATTTGTATAACTATCACTGCTATTCAACTTATATTTGAAGCTGTTTGATACTGAAGCAATATAATCACCGCCATTAGTTGGCTTGTTATTTTGTGGTAAATTATTAAATATATAAGTTTTTGTAGTTGGTGCAGTAGTTGTGGTTAATATTGTAGTTGATGTTGCTGATGCTGACATTGAAGTCGATGTTACAGTTATAAATGTCTGTTTTGGTACATCATTCTTATTGGTTGACCTGTGAATTTCCACAGTAATGTCATTATGCTGAGTATCAGGATCAGACCAATTCTTTGTTAAATTTAGTGATAGAGTTTTGATATTTATAATTGTAATCGTCTTATCTGTACTGTCAATTGCAACTCCATTACTGTCTGCACTTACTTTAACATACCCACTAGGATTACTTTTTTCAACTACCCTGTAATAATACTTTGTTGTGCCATTAGTATCATATGCCGGCAAGTTACTATAAGTATATGTCCAAGTGCTTCCGTTTTTAGTTGGTGTAGGTTGAACAGAAGCATAATCTTGCCAAGTACCTGAATCACTTAATTTCCGTTGTAAAGTTAATGTAATATCAGGTCTATTAGATGAATTATTATCTATCCATTTTTTATTAACAGCTAATTCTAATGATTTTAGCGTATTGGTAATTGTTACTGTACCACTTTCAGTCATTTTATCTGAGCTGTATGAAACATTATAACCTACAGGTATATTTTTTTCTACCACCTTATATTGATATGTAACTGAATCATCATCACTCTTTTTTGGCAAATCAATAAATGAACATTTCCATTGATTACTCTCATCAAGCGTTGCTGATTTGCCTGACACATCAGTCCAAGTATTACCATTATCACTGCTTCGCTGGAGCTGAACCGTAATACTGTTAGGTTTAGAATCAAAACCTCTCCAAATCTTTTCAACATTGATTTGAATATTAGTACTTTCAGGAGTATCTCCTGTTATCATATTAGTTAAATTAATAGTTTTCGTACTATCAGTTGAAAGACTAACTCCATTGCCACTATACTGAATTGGAATATATTCTGCTCCGTTAGGAACAACCTCTTCAAAATAGTAATAATAAGTTTGATTGGAAGCATTTACAAACGGCAATTCTTCAATTCTGTAAGACCAACCATTTGCAGCATTCAATACAATATTCTGATAACCGGCTACAAACTCTGCATCGCTTGGAGCTCCGGAAACTGCACCATTTGAACCAAAACAACTTATATCAGATGTTACAGAAGCATCACCTTTGATTTTTGACGTTGGCAATCCAAATACCGTATATCCGTCTTTAACGCTATTATCTTTAACCTTTACATAATAATATTTATTTGATATTAATTCATAACCGTCAAAATTTGTACTGTTTGTATCGGGTTTCAATGAAACATTTGCAACAGATGTACCCACATCGGAAGTTGTGTCACATTCATATAGCTCAGCAATAAAAATATCATCTTCAGATGCTACTCCATTCCAATCTATATTTAATGTGTACTTTGGTGCAATAGGAGCGAGAAATTTTACACTTGCTGTAAAATCACCATACATGTCTAATTTTATATAATTGGAAGTTAAAGAAATATTATCTAAATCAATAGTAGAAGTGTTTAATTGTATATTACTTGAACCATTATTTCCGCTTTGGTCACAATTATATTGAAAAGCTCCATTAGGACTACCGACTACAGTAATTTCAATTTTGCTTACCTTGTTTCTAACATTTTCTGTCATTGCTTTCACAACTTTTGAATTAGTGCTATCAGTAATATCAACTACTCCGCCGTTATACCTCGGATAATCAACCTGACCAACAATCTCAAGTCCATCTTCTCTTGTATCACTTCCTGTTCCGCTGCTTGTTGTTTGACTTGGTGCAGTTAAGGCTCTCTTTAAATTAACCGTAATGTTATTAACAGTTGGACTTGTTGGGTTTCCGTCTTTATCAACCCACTGCTTATTTATCTCCAAGCCACCATCATTTTTTTTGTTTTTAATAGTAATGGTATTTCCATTTTTTTCATACGTTGCTTTATAGTTTTCTACTGATGTTTCTTCAACATAATAATATAAATTCTCACCTTTTTCATTTACAGGAGGAAGATTTCCTATCGTTGTACTCCAATTGTTACTTGAATTTAATTTATGTATCGCATCAGTTTCGTTCGGATACAATTCAGCATCACCAGGCTTTTCAGATGCATTAAACGTGGATTGATATAACTTAAACTCAATTTCATCTGTAGGCGATGATATACTGTTTCCGTTTCTGTCAAACCACTTCTTTTCAACAGTAAGCTCTGTATATTCAGGCTTATAGTTTTTTACAGTAATTGTTCCATTGGATTTACCAACACCATTATTTAAATAAGCTGTACCATAATCACTAGGTTTGTTCGTTTCAACTATATAATAATAATAAGTATTTCCGTCACTATCATGATTAGGGAGATTTTCCCATTGATGCTGCCAGTTATTACCTTCGTTTAATTCAACATTCTCCTCATATAAATCAGAATTTGATAATATATCATCACCTGAAAGTCTTGGCTTTGTTGATTGATAAAGGTTAACCATTACAGCACTATGAGATTCACTGCCGTTATCGAGCCATTTCTTTTTTGCTGTAACCGAAATCTCTGTTTCCTTTATAACAGCACCCAAATAGTCAGCTCTATGTGATTCCTGATTAATCACTATCTTATTGGCAATAGCATTTCCATTGAATGTTACATCTAATTTAACATCTGCACCCGGTGCTAAGAATTGACCATTTATTGTTGCAGTGTTATGTATTTTTCCTTTATAAACGCCATCGGTTTCACTGCTATCATAGAAATTCCATAAAATATTTGTGCCCTTATAGAGCGAATCTTCACCGCCATTAAGAATTAAATCTGTAGAACCCTTGTAACTATATTTTACATCCTTATTAAAAGCAAAATCAGTTTGTCCTGCAAGATCTACATTTATTACTAATGTCTGATTATTTTGATACTGACCATCTGACCAATCAATACCTGAAATTGAAAAGTGTTGATTTATAGAATTAAAATCACTTGCTGTTATATTCAATATATTTTGTGCCTGAACAGAAGAATCTGGGAGATTAATATTTCCATTATTAAATTCTACATTACTTTGTAGTTTTGAATAAGAATTTGACATTTGCTGATATTTAGTTTTATAACTTGAAAAATCAATATAATCACTACCGGCATGTTGTATATAACACTGCCCATTAATTTCCTTTAATGAAAATCCTCTGGAAGTAGATTCATTTATAACATTGCCATAGCCAACAAGTTTATTACCTTCATCATTCACTGCCTCATACTGTTTCATCGGACTTAAATCGAAAAGATTAGTTTGACCTGGATAAAATTGTGTAATAGTACAACTTGAAGGTACATATAAATCAGAGAATTTAATTTGTGCTGATTGATATTTGTTGCCTCCACCATTTCCATCATCATAATCATCAAGATATACTCCAATTAACCCAATACTGTTACTTACAACAGATAACATTCTTTCTTTTATATCATTATTAGGACCTATAGCTGTAGCTCCAGCGGCAAGATATAAATTTGGAGTAGCAAAGTTACCATTTAAATGCTGATTTAAAATTAACTGATCAAAGGCAAACATGTGGAAATCTCCTGCAATCCCAAGAGAACCTCCTGTATACCAGTCACTTTCTTCATATTTACCGCTTGTTATAGGATAACCATCTGTTGCATTTGCAAGTAACGTTGGATTATCTTCCATATCAAATGAAATATTACTTAAGTCCTCAGATTCATAAGCATTTTCATCCAAATAATCATTATTAGTCATACTAACTGCCGGCTTCATTAAAGCGGAGCATACAAACGATACAACAAATGCAGAAAGCAAGAAGAAAACTATAATATAACGTGTATGATTTTTATGTCTTTTTAAAATGTTCTTCACTTTATAAGAATAGTTTTGCATCATTGTCACTCCTTTATACATAATAATCTTTTCTTAAACAGACCCAAACTTTCCAAAAGGCCATATTCTGAAAAAAACTTTTCCGATGATATACTCATCAGCTATACAGCCAACTGCTGTAGTTCGGCTGTCCACCGAGGTTTCACGATTGTCACCCATAACGAAAATTCTGTTATCAGGAACTTGAAACGGAAAATCGATATCACACTGACCTAAGCTTTTTTGTTTTATGTAAGGTTCATCAAGCATATTGCCATTTACAAAAACGTTTCCGTCTTTGTCAATCTCAATCGTATCTCCCGCTGTACCGATCACACGTTTGAGAAGAACCTTATTGTTATAATAAAAAGCAACTATATCTCCTGACTTAAATTTGCTGTTTTTTAAACATACAACAATTTCTTTGCTGTCAAGAGAAGGTTCCATGCTTGAACCTGTTACTCTGAATATCGGAAAGAACAGCATTGCAACTAAAACTGCAACCGCCGCAACAACCAGTAATGAAAAAACAGTTTCTTTTAAAATGCGGCGTCCGCTTTTTTTACGTTTCAATCTTTTAATCTCTGTTTCAATTTTTTCTGTTGTGAGTTCATATTCATTAATCTGCCTGTGCATTTGCCTCATTCCTTACCATTGCAAATTTTAACACCGAATACGAGTTCTCTGTTAAGTTTCATTTTTTTCTTTTTCTTTTTGCATTTGTCTTGCCGTTACTTTGGGACTTAATACTCTCAAGATAATCATCAGCAGCTTTTTGTGCTGCCTCAAAAACCTTGTTCAGTTTTAAAGAGGCTTCTGCAATACTGCCTGCATTTTCAATTGTTATTGTTCTATCATTAAGCTTTTGAATTAATTGTTCATTTTCCTGTTTTAATCTATCTATTTCAGTTTGCTGCTGAAGCATTAATTCAAGAAGTTCAGCACGTCTGAGCTTTCTCAGTTCCTTATTTTTCATATCGTACTCCTAGAATCTGATTATTACCATATGTATAAATTAACAGATTCTATACAAATTACATTCGGTATATCGTTTTCATGTTCCTATTATAACACCATGATATCGAAAAAGCAATAGCTGTAATAATTTATTAATTTTTTTCGTCATTTTATACAAACAGATAGATATTTTTTATATGTTACACCCTAAAAACTAGTTATTTGTTTAGTTATTTTCACTAAGCACACATGTTTGCTCAAGTTAACAATATACTTGAAGTATATTAATATTGTTTTTTTACATTTTGAAAAATATAATACTAAATAGAAATTAATTCATTAGTTACTATTTGTAAAAAATTACAATCCAAAAAGGCGAACAGAAACTAATCTGTTCGCCTTTTTAATTAACTGTTAATTTTTAATCAAACGCAGCCCTGTGCCTTCATTGCTTCTGCAACCTTAAGGAAGCCTGCAATATTAGCACCAGCCATATAGTTGCCTGCCATACCGTATTCCTTAGCAGCTTCATCACATGACTTAAAGATATTCTTCATGATATTCTTGAGCTTGCCGTCAACCTCTTCAAATGTCCATGAAAGTCTTTCGCTGTTCTGGCTCATTTCAAGACCTGATGTTGCAACGCCGCCTGCATTTGCAGCCTTAGCAGGTCCGTAAAGAATACCATTGCTGAGGTATACTTCGATTGCTTCAGGAGTTGAAGGCATATTTGCACCCTCAGCTACAGCAAAACAGCCGTTCTTTACAAGAATCTCAGCAGATTCCTTATTAATTTCATTCTGTGTAGCACATGGAAGTGCAATATCACAAGGAATTGTCCAGATACCTGAACAGCCTTCATGATATTCAGCATCAGGATGAGTTGAAACGTATTCCTTGATTCTCTTTCTTTCAACTTCCTTGAGCTGCTTTACGCAAGCAAGGTCAATACCGTTTTTATCGTAAACATAACCGTTAGAATCTGAAAGTGCAACAACCTTAGCACCAAGCTCTGTAGCCTTCTGTGTAGCATAAATAGCAACGTTGCCTGAACCTGAAATTACAACTGTCTTGCCTTCAAAGCTCTTGCCGTTAGCCTTGAGCATTTCATCAGTAAAGTAGCAAAGACCATAGCCTGTTGCTTCTGTTCTTGCAAGTGAACCGCCATATGTAAGTCCCTTACCTGTAAGAACACCTGTGAATTCATTTCTGATTCTCTTATACTGACCAAACATAAAGCCGATTTCTCTTGCACCTGTACCGATATCACCGGCAGGAACATCACAATCAGCACCGATATGTCTGCAAAGCTCTGTCATAAAGCTCTGGCAGAAACGCATAACTTCTCCATCGCTCTTACCCTTAGGATCAAAGTCAGAACCGCCTTTGCCGCCGCCCATTGGGAGAGTTGTAAGGCTGTTCTTAAATACCTGCTCAAATCCGAGGAACTTGATGATTCCAAGGTAAACAGATGGATGAAGTCTGATACCGCCCTTATAAGGTCCGATTGCTGAGTTATACTGAACTCTGAAACCTCTGTTAACCTGAACCTTGCCGTTATCGTCAACCCAAGGAACTCTGAACATAATCTGTCTTTCAGGTTCAACAAGTCTGTCGAGTACGCCTGCTTCTACATAATCAGGTCTTTTTTCGATTACAGGTTCAAGAGTTTCAAGAACCTCAGTAACAGCCTGAATAAACTCAGGTTCTCCTGCATTTCTCTTCTTAACAGTTTCCAATAAGTCAATTAAATACTGATTTTTTAACACCATTGTTAAAAAACCTCCTTATTTTATATTTACTGCATCAGCAGTTTGATATTATTATACCATTATTTATTTCCAATTGCAAGCATAAGTTATATTTATTTTAAAAAAATCCGCTATTATAATACAGTAATGAAATTTGCATGGTATTGCTTTTTATCTTCTAAGAATATCAAAAGAATACGGCGGAAGTTCGATCTTCTCCTTTGCAGTTTCATCAATTATGCTGTACATGGCTTTTGGCAGACCTATGCCCGCATATTCGGCTGAATTGTTGAAAAAGAAAATAAATTCATCAACTCCGCTTGTACGGGTTGTGACTTCAATTCCATCAGGCATACCTTTAAGCCGAGGTATTCCTGTTGTTTTCATAAGCATATTGGCAAAATCAAAATAAAATTTATCCTCACATACAGTACCTATATAATACGCTGTGCCTTTACAGTACTTATTTACAGATATTGCAGGCATATCACAATAAAATCCACTTCTGTAACCGGCAAAAAACTCAGCAGTATTAAGCTGTAAAACATCGCACCACTTACTGCACTTATATTCCCTGCCTTTAATATCGGTCAATATGTTATCATGATTTCCAATCGGATCGGATTCCATTACTTCAATTCCTGCCAAATCCTTATATACCGAAGGAATACTGTCCATTAATCTGTTGTTATTATTGCTGCGTACTCCACTCAAACAGGTAAGCACAAGTATTCCGCCGCCTGAT
>ULWQ01043646.1_pt1 | contig 18210 bp, 10 predicted proteins | sample 1960491 | NCBI WGS metagenome assembly ULWQ01 (sample SAMEA4835816, study PRJEB28245) | human gut metagenome | biome: gut microbiome; material: fecal sample | place: Denmark | collected 2008
GGCGCTCGGCCTGCGGTTCTGAGAATCTGCGCTTCTTTTCCGTATGGAATTGAAGCGCTTTTTGTTGTTTTCAAGGCGAATTAATATTTGACTCGCCGTGATTCTTGTATTAAATTCAACACCGGTTTTAATCAATTTTCTAAAGAATGAAAATGCGCATTTTGGTAATACATTCCATACGTTCGATTATTATCCCTTAGGGGATGGCATTTTTTCATACATATATCATACAATCCGAGGCGCCATCGTTTGGCGCGACCGCATTAAAATAATTCAAAAATTTAAGGTGTTTACTGATGACTAAACATTATAAGGAAGTTAAGGCCAAGGCCGACTTTGTCGAAATCGAGAAAGAAGTCCTCAAGTTCTGGGACGAAGACAAAACTTTTGAAAAATCCGTTCACAACCGCGACGGTGCCGCCGAATTCGTTTTTTACGACGGCCCTCCGTTTGCCAACGGTACGCCGCACTACGGACATATTATGGTTTCTTACGTTAAAGACGTTGTCGCCCGTTATCAGACGATGAACGGCAAAAAGGTCGAGCGTCGTTTGGGGTGGGACTGCCACGGTCTGCCGGCCGAAATGTCTGCCGAAAAGCAGCTTGGCGTTTCCGGCCGCAAACAGATTGAGGAATACGGCGTCGAAAAGTTTAACGATTTCTGCCGCTCTGACGTTCTCAAATATTCCGGCATCTGGGTCGAGATGTTTAAGCGCATCGGCCGCTGGGTGGATTTCAGTCACGATTACAAGACCATGGATTTGCCGTTTATGGAAAGCGTCATCAACAACTTCAAACAGCTCTGGGAAAAAGGGCTTGTTTATGAGGATTACCGCGTCCTGCCTTATTCCTGGGCTGCCGAAACCCCGCTGTCCAACTTCGAGGTCAATCAGGGCTATCAGGACAAGACCGACAATGCCATAACCGTTATGTTCACGCTTGAAAACGGTATGAAAATGCTGGTCTGGACCACCACGCCCTGGACGCTGCCTTCCAACCTCATGCTGGCCGTCGGCAAAGACATTGATTATGCGGTTATGGAAGAAGACGGGCAGAAATATGTTCTGGCGCAGGCGCTGCTCGGCCGCTATAAAAAACAGTTGGAACACGCTGCCCGGGTCGGCACGATGAAAGGCGCCGATTTTGTCGGCATGGCTTATGAGCCGATGTTCCCTTATTTCAAACACCTGAAAGAAAAAGGTGCTTTCCGGGTCCTTTCCGGCGAGTTTGTATCCACCGAAGACGGTACCGGTATTGTTCATATTGCGCCGGGCTTTGGTCAGGACGACTTTGAAGCCTGCCGCGCTTATGACGAGAATTTCCCGGTCGTCTGCCCGGTTGACGAGGCCGGCAGGTTTACCGCCGAAGTTCCCGATTATCAGGGCAAACAGGTTTTTGAGACCAACGAGCCGATTATGCAGTTGTTGAAAGAGAAAGGCATTCTGGTCAAAAAAGAGCAGTATACCCACTCTTATCCGTTCTGCTGGCGTACCGATACGCCGCTGATTTATAAGGCGATGTCAAGCTGGTTTGTCAAGGTAACCGACTTCCGTGACGATATGGTCAGAAACAATCAGCAGATTACCTGGGTTCCGGAGCACATTAAGGACGGCCGTTTCGGCAAATGGCTGGAAGGCGCCCGCGACTGGTCGATTTCGCGCAATCGTTTTTGGGGAACGCCGATTCCGGTCTGGAAATCGGACAATCCGCAGTTTCCGCGCATTGATGTCTTTGGCTCCGTCGCCGAAATCAAAGAAAAGACCGGTATCGAAGTTACCAACCTGCACAAGCCTTATATTGACGAGGTCGTTTATCCGAACCCTGACGATCCGTCCGGCAAAACCATGATGCGCCGCGTCGGCGACGTCTTTGACTGCTGGTTTGAGTCCGGTTCCATGCCTTACGCGCAGGTTCACTACCCGTTTGACAACAAGGAATGGTTTGAAAACCATTTCCCGGCCGATTTTATTGTCGAAGCCATGGATCAGACCCGCGGCTGGTTCTATACCCTGACTGTGCTGTCGACGGCGTTGCATAATAAGCCGGCGTTTAAAAACTGTATCTGTACCGGTCTGCTGATGGCAGAAGGCGGACAAAAGCTGTCCAAGCGTCTTAAAAACTATCCGGATCCGAACGAAGTTTTGGATTCTATCGGTTCTGACGCTTTGCGCTGGTTCCTGGTTTCTTCGCCGGTCTTAAAAGGCGGCAACCTGGCCGTCGACCAGGAAGGCAAAGAGATTGCCAAAGCTGCCCGTGTCGCTCAGATTCCGATGTGGAACGCTTATTACTTCTTCACGCTTTATGCCAATGCCGAAGGTTATCAGGCCAAAGAGGTCAGCGGTTCGAGCGAGGCGATTGACAACTATATCCTCTCCAAGCTCAAACGCCTGGGCCGGATTGTCAAACAGGGGCTGGACACCTATGACGTGGCGCTGTCCTGCAATGAGATTGCCTCCTTTATGGAAATTCTCAACAACTGGTATATCCGCCGCACCCGCGACCGTTTCTGGTCCGGCGATCAACAGGCTTTCGACGTCTTGTATACGGTTTTGGTCAACCTGAGCAAAATCATGGCGCCGCTGATGCCGTTCCTTTGCGAATATGTTTACAAGAATCTGACCGGCGGCGAAAGCGTCCATCTGACCGATTACCCACAGCTTGAAAACATTAAGCTGGACGAAACGCTGGTTGACGAAATGGACTTTTTGCAGGACTTATGTTCGGCCGGCAAGTTTATCCGCGAGGAGAAAAACCTCCGCAATCGTCTGCCTTTGGCCGGTTTGACGGTTGTCGGCGATAATCTGGGCTTTTTGAACGGACAGTATCAGGACATTATTAAAGACGAACTGAACGTCAAGGAAGTTAAAATAGACAATAATCTGGCTGCTTATGCCGCCAAGACCGTCTATCTCTATACGCCGCTGCTCGGCAAAGCGCTGGGCAAGGATATGGGGCCGGTTATGGCCGCGTATAAACAGGGCAGATGGGAGCTGAATGCCGACGGCACATTGTCGATTGCCGGCCAGACCCTGACGCCGGATTTGTTCGAAGTCCGCCTGGATATGAAAGACGGTGTTGCCGGCAAAGCCTTTGCTGATAACAAGGCCGTTGTAACGCTGGATACGAACGTAACCGACGAACTCAAACGCGAGGGTATGGCGCGCGATTTCGTCCGTTTGGTTCAGACCTTGCGCAAAGACAAGGATTTCAACATTTCCGACCGTATTGAACTCTGCTATGCGACCGATGATGCGGAACTGGACAAGGCGCTGGACGAAAACAAGGCCTATGTGGCCGAACAGGTTCTGGCGGTTAAGGTCAGCAGCAGTTGTTCCGGCGGTACCAAAGCCGATATTGAAGGTGCCGAAATTGTTTTTGACGCCAAAGTGACCGACGCCAAAGTGGCATAAAAACAAATAAGCGAAAAAAGCCGTCCGCCGGACGGCTTTTTTCTTTTTATTACTATCATTCCCGTACACAATTTCGGCTAAGCGTTTCCATCACCCTCGGGCGTGTTTTTATTATGGTCACCCTCGGGCGTGACCCGAGGGTCTAAAAGGAAAAGAACCCCTTTTATTACTGTCATGTTCGGGCTTGACCCGGACATCCATGGATCCCCGGGTCGTGCTGCGCTTGCCCGAGGATGACAAAGAAAATGTAAGGCACGAACTCACGATATGCACACAGAAAGCATCGCGCTTCAACAAAGGTTCTCAAAGCAGCCGGTGCTGCGGTCAAGCTGGCAACAGCTTGCGCGTTTCAACAAAGGTTCGTGCCGCAGCCGGTGAACGCTCAAGGGCGTCCCCTTGTAAAAAAGCCGTTGCAAAATAGAAAACAGCCTTTATAATCACTTTCGTTATCAGAATTGGTTAAGCTGATAACGGAGTATGAAAGCTCTTTACGAGAAACCAAAAATAACCTCCGGAAATGGAGGATGGCATGAAATAAGCGGTTTCGGCCGACGAATAAATGCACTGTTCTCGTACAGCTTTCAACATCCTCCGCCTTTTCTGACCCAAAAGGCGGTTTTGTTTTAACAAAACGTGAAGGAGTTGAACATAAAATGAAACAGGTTTCAAAAACAGCAATCAGAAAAGAATTTTTGAAAGACTTAGGCTTGGCCCTTTGGCTGGAACGGCGGAGCCGCCGATTGAGCATTAAAAAAGTCGAGAAGAAAGCCGGCGTTCCGAGCTGGATAATAGACCGAATAGAGAGAGGTCTCTGCGCCGATATTTTCAAACTTTTTCGGCTTTGCGGCTATTACGGCCGAAAAATCAGGGTCAAATTGGACGAGTGACGTTTTTTTTTCGAAACGGCGGCAAAAAATCCGCCGTTTTTTGTTGACTCGCAGATTTAATGTGCTATCTCAAAGGCAGACAAGGAGAAAGACATGTTCGGACATTTTGACTGGCACCATTTTATCAGTGCTTTTGTGGTTTTGTTTGCAGTTATTGACATTACCGGAAATATCCCGGTTATCCTAACGCTCAAAAAGCGCGGCAAGAAAATCAATGCCCTGAAGGCGGCGCTGTTGTCGCTGGTAATGTTTTTTATCTTTTTCTATGTCGGCGAAGCGTTTTTAAATCTGTTTAATGTCGACATCTCGTCTTTTGCCGTTGCCGGTTCGCTGATTATTTTTATTGTGGCTATGGAAATGATTTTGGATATCGAAATATTCCACGATCAGCCCGATGCGCCAAAGGACGCAACCTTTGTGCCGGTGGTCTTTCCGCTTATTGCCGGTGCCGGAGCACTGACCACGCTGCTGTCCATTCGTTCCCAATACAGCGACATCAGCATTCTGGCCGCGGTTGTCGCCAATATGATAATCGTCTATCTGGTGCTCAAGCTGACCAAACGCATTGAACGGCGGCTTGGTCCCGGCCTTATTTATATGCTGCAGAAGTTTTTCGGCATTATTCTGCTGGCCATTTCGGTCAAGCTGTTTATGACTAATATTACCCCGCTGCTGGCCAGCCTCAAATAATCTGCAATGTCTTAACCATATATTATGAAAGTTCTGTTACCATAAACAAAATTATGGACAAAACTTGGGCTTTGTGCTATTCTGTCCATAATTAAAGATGTTTATCGGGAGACAGAACAATGGCTGAAGCAGTAAATTTGGGTACCTATCATGACCTTTTCTTCAAACTCGGCGGCACGGACAAAACGGCGGATGAATTTGCCGCGCTGACCGATCAGAAAGAAATTGACCGTATTAAGGAAGTTTATGCAAGCTGGGTCGCCAAATATATTAATGTTGACGAAAAAAATCCGCCGGAAGAAGGTCTGCCCAACGACGTCGAAGCCGAAAACAAATACTTTGCCAAGAAGGAAGAAGAAGTCGCCAATGCCCCTGAAGGGGAAAAAGCTTCAAAGCGCCAGGATTTAAATAAAGAATATGAAAAGGCGGGTTGGAAGGAAATTCAGGTTGGTTTAGTTTTGCCGGACGGCCAGAAGACTTTCAGATACTATCATTACAACCCCAAGGATCCGGCTTATGAAGGTATGACGCAGGATGAACTGCAGGCTCATTTTTCCGAAAAGCTGAGAGAAGAGCAGGGCGAAAGCAAGCCGAGGGACGAACAGGAAGACAACCGCCAGGAACCCGAGCCGCTGAATGTTTCCGAAGGCGAAGAAAAGGAAGAAGTTCCGGCGAATGAGGAAGAAAATCAGGATTGGAAAGACGACAAGGAAAAATTCTGGAAACAGCATTGTGCCGGATATGAGCAGGACTGCGAACGCGATGCGGAAGATACCGAAGGCCTGACGCTTAACATCAGCAAGGACGACAAAAAGCTCGGTCAGGTCCGCTACTCTGACCAGAAGCACGCCAGCATTGCCGGCGCAGACGGCAAAACCGCCGATTATTCGGTTTTCCTCGGTCTGGTTAAAGACGCCAAGCGCAACAATCAGGCCATTAACTTTTCGGGCGAGATGTCGCCGGAGTTTGCCGCCAAGCTGAAACTGGCCTGTGAGGAACTTGGCGTTGCCTATCAGAATGCGCCGGAGGGCAAAATTGACGCCAATGGTTTCGAAGATCAGCTGAGCGAAGAAAGCAAACGCAAACTGGCCGAATACAATGCCAGATTTGACCGGCAGGAAGAAAATGCGCAGGAGCAGCCGGCCGGTCCGAAAAACTACGACGAACATCTTGACCAGTTCAAAAAGGATTTGGCCGACGGCAAGGAAATCGACCTTTCCGCCATTGCGGACGAAAAAGAAAAGGTTATCGCTTACGCCGCCGCCATGGTCGCCGCCAAAGACGCCCAAAAAGAAGACGTCGCCATTAAAGGCGCGCCGGAAAAGACAATCGGTTATAAAAACGAAAAGGTTTTCGAACAGGATGAAAACGGCGTTATCAAAAGAGGCGAGGACGGCAAGCCGCTGATGACGGAAAATCCGCTCTACGCCGCGGCCAAAGATTTGCCGGAAGAAGCCCGGGCTGCATTGGAGGGACACAATCAGGGCGTTCGCCAGCAGCAGTTGGAGGCGGCTCGCAGCCGGGTTGCCGGCACGCCGGAACGCGCGAAAGAAGCCGCGCGCCGGGCAGAGTTCCGTGACAACAATCATCAGTATGACGAAAACAGCAATTTCAATACCAGAGCCGACCGTGAAGCGCGGGCGGCCGTGATGAGACAATATTGGGAAAACAATCGGACCAACTCCTGATGGCCCAAGCCCCTCGGAAGAGGGGCTTTTTTACGCAAAAAGATTGCAGTTTGCTTAAAATTTGCTAAAATAGTCTTATCTTGAACGACGGAGGAGCAAATGGCCGAAAATACCTATAACTGGCAGTCGATGGATTATAAGGAGCTTAGTTTTGTGGATAAGCACCTTGATATGTCTTTGCCGGAACAGGTCGAACTCCGCCAACAGCTGCGCGATTATACCGCCGGCCGGGTTAAGGCTTTTGCCGACGGTTCCGCGCTTATTCAAAACGCTGCTGAATACAAGCTTATTTACGGCCTGATTAATGACCGGAATCTGAACGGTTCGGAGGCCGACGGAGGCAAGGCCTCGACCGAAGCGCTGCAAGCCTTTGCCAAAGTCAGGGGATTCAAAAATACGGCTACCGGCGAACTGGACATTTATGACCCCCGCTGCGGCATGAGCGCCGAGGAATTTAAGGCTTCCATGCTTAAACCGGTGCTTGAACAAAATACGGATTATAAGCCGGACGGCGTTTCCGGCGTGGAAATCGGCGACAAAAAGGAAATCGCCGGCGGCGGCATTTCGCAGGCCGCGGCCGAAAAAATGCAGGAACAGATGGCGCAGATTCTTGACGCGCACAAGATGGACGCCGGAGCCATGCAGTCGCTGCAGGAAGACATGGCTAAACAGGCCGGGGCCGGCAGCGCCAAAGCGCCTTATGCGGCGCCGGAAACTTCGGCCGAAAAGACCAACGAAGAAAAAGAGTTGGACAAAGGCAAAACCGATGAGAACGCGCTGGGTGCCGATTTGGCCGAAAAGCAGATTGAACTTCATGCCGTTGCCGACAACAGCGCCGACAAAATCCGCGAGCGCCAGATCGGCGAGGCCATGCTGGCCAAGGAAACCGCCGAAACGACGCAGGATGCGAGAGAGTGGAAGGAGTTTGCCGAAGCCAATATGGTTCTGGCCGAAACGGTTTTGGATGAAAAGGCGATTGTAACGAAAATTTTTGAGGGCGTGAAAGAGCAGAAGGACAATGATTATTGCGCCATAATCGAGCGGCCTTCTGAAGATATGATTAATGTGGGCGCCCGCAAAAAGGAAAAGAGAAACGAAGAAAAAAGAGATAACGAAAAAGGCAAAGCGCCGGAAAAGGAACCGGATTTGAATGTTTTTCGGCAAATATTCAAAATGGCCAAAAAAAGAAACGTCAACAAAGTTGTCATCGGCGACGATTTGTCCCAGGAGGCTCGGGAAAAAGCCACCGTTGCTGCCGTTGCCGAAGACATGAAGGTCGACGGCAAAGGCAAAACAAAGGAAGTTGACCTCAAAAAAGATTATGTTAAAAAGCTGCCGCCCGCCGTCCGCCGCAAGGTTCGCAATTACAATGTTTCCAATCTGACCCCCGAAGAACGGAAAAAGTACCGCGAAAAACGCAAAATTCTGCGCATGAGCGGACGAATCAAACCTAAAAAGCCCGAAAAGGAAATCAAGCCGGAAAACAGCTTTGTCAACGAAAAAGCCGCCGAACTTCAGGCTTCGGTAACCGGCAAAATGATGCCGCAGGACATGTCCGGTTTCGGGCGCGAATAAGCGTCCGTGCGGATTGGCGCCGGCGTACTCACGTTTGGCTGAAACTTTCATATAAAATAAATTTTAATCTTTTTGCTGTAAGCTCTTCATAAATAAGACGAAAATGTGCTGATATTCAAAGTTTGTTGACAAAAATTATTGAAATTTTCGAATTTTTGTACTAAACTGAAATTAGTCATAAACGTATAAGGGCACGAATATGGTGGACGAAACGAAATTGAACGATTCAAATCAGGCCGGCGGTGTTGTCAGCGCCGGTGAGGGAAACGCAGCCGATGCCAGGCGCCGCGAACTTCAGCAGGCCGTTGAACTGGTTAACAAAGGGCTGGACGGTTTAAGTCCTGAAGAACTGACCCGGATATACCGTATTCTGAAAACGCACAGCGGCGAACCGGGCGCAGCCGGCGAAGCTTTTGCCAAACTTGACGCCTTTGCGCAGAAACAGGTCAAGGATTTTGCCGAGGGCAAAGAAAAAGTTGCGCCGGAAGACCTGACCGGCATTCAGAATCTCGAAGCCGAAATCGTAACGGTTCATAACCCGGAAACGGGAGAATTGTCCGCCGCTGAACGTGTGGAGCGCGAAAAGCGCGAACTTGACGCTCAGCTCGGCCTGACCCATTTGTCGCCGTCGTTTAAACCGGTAATTGACAAAAATCTGTCGGAAATGGACGCCATGTTGGCCGGTTTCGACGCATTCGCCCGTAAACCGGACGGCACGCCGCTCCACCCCGAAATGGCCAATATTGCCGACTTTTTTGAGCATGTCGATTTGCAGGCCGGTAAGGAAGACGGTGCCAAAGACAAGGAAGAACTTCGCCGCGAGCTGCTGGAAATGGCAATTTTGCAGGCCGAGTCCGAACTGGCGGTTAATCCTGCTTTTGCCGGGCTGAGTGCTGCTGAAAAAAGAAAAAGGCTGCTTCAGGCCATCGGCAGCCATGCCGATGCCATGGCGCTTGAAATGCTCAAGGCTCAGTTTCTGGCCGATTTTCAAACGGAAAATGCCGAACTTTTGGCGCATAAGGACAATCTGACGCCGGAAGAGGAAAAAGAACTCGAAAAGAAAATCAGGGAATTTAACGACAAAGTCAAAACTGCGGCCAGAGGTTATATCGAACGCAAGTATCCCTCCGGACATTATAGCCTGAGCGGCACGAACGCCACAGCCGTAATCATTGCCAACAGCCGCAACCAGGTTGCCGTCAATAACCGCATCGCCGAAAAGACCGGCCATAAAACCCTGAAAGAAAGAGCGCTTGGTTTTGACGCCCGCATGAAAGAAAAATATCCCAGGCTTTACCCCGCGGTCAAAAAAGGCATGGTTTCGGGTATTGTCGGATACGCTACCGGCGGCGTCGGTCTGGCGGCATTGTCCGCTTACCGCTCTTACCAGCTGGTTCGGACTTCTTATAAAACCTATAAGGACAGCGGATTCGAAGGTTCATACTGGAACTATCTGAAAAATAACAAAAAAGAGCTTGTCTCTCTTACCACGTCAGTTGTTCTGAGCGGCGTTTCCGCCTATTTCGGCGGCAGCGACGTCATTCAGCACGGCTGGAATGCCGTCGGCATGGTCGGCCGGGCCATCGGCGATACGGCTGCGGCCAAAGCCGGCGACAAACTGCTCAAAGCCGCCATTCGCGGCAGCATATCCGTAACGTCGGGTCTGACCAATGCCGGTATGGATTTCCGTGCCGCGCTCAACGAACCGGACAAAGCCAGACGCAAACAGTTGTACAAACAGGCGGCGCTGACCGCCGGAATTTCGATATTCTCCGGCGCCGTCGGCGTGTTTTCCGCCGAATACGGCGACAAGGCCTTTGGCTGGCTCAGAGAACGTTTTTCAAGCCATGATGACGGCGTGGACGGCATTACCGGTGCGGCGCCGAAAGTAAGCGGTGTTCAGCCGCAACCGGTGCAGCAGACGCCGGACTTCTCCCGCCTGAACGAAAGCCAGCTTGATGCCAAACTGCATGAACTGGGCGTAAATCCGAAAGTTTATGAGGAGATGTCCCCGGCGCAGAAAGCGATACTGCTGAACAAGCGTGTTGAAGAGCTTGGCCCGCTTGCCAAAGAAACGCCGGAAAATTCCGTTGCCGCCCAAAACGCCGAAACCGGACCGGTTTCCGAAACCCAGCTGAAAAACATGCTGGCCCGCAATGCCGAACGCCATCCCGGTGTCGACATGAACAAGGTTTACGGACAGTTAAAGGCTGCCGGAATCAAAAATCCGGAAGAAGCTTTCTATAAGCTGGAGCAGGCACGGCTGCTTGCCCCCAATGACAAGATTATGACCGTTGACGGCACCAATATCCGCGACACCTTTTCCCGCGCGCTCAAAGGCGAAGCGCTGAGCAAAGCCGATATGGAAATCATCAGCCGCTCGGCTGCCAACGTCGACAACACCGGCCATTATCTGAACGATGTCCGCGCGCAGGGCGGCACCGGCTATTCTTACCGCCCGAACGGCAAAATCATTGCCAATGAGCAGGAACACGGCGGTACGCCGCGCACCGGTTCAGTCAAAAACGGCGAAGTCCGTACCGAAAATCCGGAAACGCAGCCTTCCGGCAGCAAAATGCTTGATGTCGAAAAAATGTCGGAAGCCGACCGCAAACTTTATGAGAGCATGATGACGTCTTTCCGGGACGGCAAAGCGGACGACTGGCAGCTTGAGGCCAACAAGGCGTATTTGAAATATTGCCAGCTGCGCACTGACGGCAAAACCGAAGAGGCCGAAGCTTTTGCCAAAACTTTTGCCAGGCCGCAGACGACCGAAGCGGTTAACGAAGACGGAAATAAGGATAAGGACGAAAATAATCCTTACCGGGTAGAAAAAGGCGACGGCAAGGCGCTGATTGCCGCCAAGCGAGAAGCCGCCCGCGCCGAGGCTGCCTGGAAGGCCTCCGTTGAAAAAGTCCGTCTGACCGGCAAAGACGTTGATGAGGTCAAAGATCTGCCTCTTGACAACAAACGCCGTATTGACGCCGAATATAAACATGCTCTGGCCATGAAAGAGGAAGTCAAAAAGCAGATGGAATTCTCCAAAAAAGAGATTAAATTGGCCAAAGCCGAACGTGACCAGCTTGGGGACGATATTGAAGCCCGTAAAAAAATGGAAGCGCGCGTGACCGAAATCGGCCGCGAACTGAAACGCTACGGCATCGACAAGACCGATGCGCCGGTCATGACCGGAGATTATGGCGAAGACCGCCGTGCCGTGCGCGAATATTATAAAGACGTTTTGTCCAATAAAAAACATCATGGTCCGGCCATGAAACTGCTCAAGGAACGCGAAGAACTTCTCGGCAAAATGAGAGAGCAGGGGCCGCGTCCGCTGATGGAACAGAAATATGCCGATGCCGAAGCCAGGGTTGACGCCTTGAACAAACGCGAACAGTATCGGGAGAATCAGGAACGCGAAACCGGGACGGCTGCCATGGAAAGACGGACGCTGGAAAATCCTTTGGAACGTCAGGATCAGCCGGCGCCTACGCAGAATGCCGCAGACAGTGAAAAAGAGGCTCACAGTTCAAATACAGACAGACTGGATCAGGCCATGATTGCCGTCCAGGAGGGAAAAGAAAGGGAGATGGACAGCTATGCGACGGTTTCCCTTGCAGACTCGAAAGGCATGGAAAACGGACAGTTCTTCAGTGCCAAGGACAAGCTGGGCAACAATCAGTATGTCGGCGTAGACAAAGACGGGCATGCTTTCCGTCTGACGGAATTTCATAATCTTAACCCCGACGGAAAGACGGCAAACGGTCAGTTTCTGCGTATTGAGGTTGAAGAAAACCACCCGTTGTACAAAGCATTGAACAGCGGAAGCATCAAAGAACGGATCGCGGCACAGCAACAGTTTTATAAGGAGTTCAAGCAGAGTTGTGCCGATAATGAAATTACGTCGGTCAAAACGTCTCGTACGGCGGGCAGTGCCGATCGGAGTTCGGGTGTTGAGAGGTAAAGTCTGTTTCTCAAAAAAAATTGCCTAATTTGACAAAAAACATATTGAAAAAAGCTCGTTTTGTGCTATAATGCCCACAATTAGCAAGAAAATTAAACAGGGAGTTTAGAATTATGAATGCTCAGGAAGCAGCAAGAATGGTTAATTCCGGCATGGAAAAATTAAGCCTCGCCCAGTTGGTGGAAGTGCATGCCGTTTTGAAGGGCGACGAAAACAGTGCCGGCCTGTTTCGTTTGGTCAGCGGTTATGCGAGAGGCCAGCTTTCGGTTTATGCCCGCAGCACTGAGGATTTTCAGTCCCAAATGACGCTGGAAGACGCCGGCGCGCTGCGCGAGCTTGCCGAGGAAGTCGGCTTTGACAAAGATGATAACCTGACCAAAGACGGTCAAAAGGCTCTTGAAATTGCGGCTCGCGTTTCCAAACGTGCCAAGGACAAAAAAGTTGAAGAGGCTGTTGCCGCTGCCAAAAAACAGCCGGACAAGGAGGAAAACCGTCTCGAGAGCATTTCCCTGACGCCGGAACAGATTAAATATCTGGATGAAAAAGGCATTGTGCACAACGGTACGCTGGAAAGCATCGCCTGGTTCAAAGACCGTGACGAAGCGATGAAAATTTTGGCTGATGCCGGAGCCAAACCGGAAGAGACTCCCCGGGCGCCGATTGCCGAAATCGAGGAAGACAATGTCGCTGAAAACGTAAACGAAAACAATCTTGGCAGCGTTGATATCAGCAAAAACATGCAGCAGCTGGAAATGCTGTCGGCCTCGGTCAATCCGTTGGATGAAAATGACAAGTCCTTCGCAGATAACCGCGCTTCCCTGAATGTTCTTGACGTTTATGACGAAAAAGGCGTCAAACATGACGTCAAATCCGAACTTGTTGAGCAGGCCAAACTCAGAACCGAAGCCGAAATGCTTGATGCCAAAAAGGTTACCAAAGAGGAATACGTCGAGCGTCTGAAACTCAATATTGATTCGGCCGTTTATTCGGTTGTTACCGGCAATGCGGTTGATTTCAGCCGCTATAACGGCAATCGCGAACATCTGCAGCAGGTTCTGAAAAACAAAATTGACGTTTTAGCCAAAGCCGAAGGCGGCAGCAAACCGAGCAAGGCGCATGTCCGTCTGGAAAGCGTGCTCGGGTTTATGGCCGTTGAGTCCGCTCGTATTGACAGCAAAATCGAAAAAATTGAAAAAGCGGTCGGCAGCATTCCGGTCATTCAGAAGTTCAAGGCTAAAATTAAGAAATTTGACGAAAAATGCGAGCAAAAATTCGGTCCCAAAACTTGGGGATACGTCCGCGGTGCGGCTCTGGTTGCCGAAAAAGCGGCGCCGGCAATCGGCATGGCCTTTGTCGCCGGTATGGGCGGCCCGCTGGGTATGGGCGTTTATGCGGCATATGTCGTTAAAAAGCATGTCGTTCCCTTTACCAATAAATATATGGCTCTGCCCAAAGAGCAGCGGACCGGTTTCAGAAAATTCTGCAAGGAAAACAAAAAAGACGCGGTTCTGGCCGGTTTGTATGCCGCTTCGGCGGGTTTGAGCGCCGGTATGGCCGTTTTTGGTGCCGTCAGCAATTTGAGCGTGGCCGCTTCTGAAGCCGCCTCTGCCGGGCAAACGCTGGATACGGCGGCCAAAGCTTCCCTGCTGACCCGTCATGTCGGCGTTGCCAAAATGAGTTTGTCCGGTGCCGCAATGCTGACCCGCAGTGCCACCAGTGTTTATGAGGCGCAGAAAGCCGGCGATAAAAAAGAGCGCAACCGCCGTTTGCTGATCGGTTTGGGTTCTGCCGTTGCGTTTGCCGGCGGCATTTGGGCACGTGATATGCTTGGTAAATGGTTAGGTGAGGGAAAAGAAGATACGCACACTGAACCGAACCCGGAAAATGCCGGCGTTCAGAACGGAAACGGCGATGAAGGCGCGGCGGTTCAGCCCGGCAATGACAATCAAAATGCCGATAATAATGCGCCGAATCACGAAACGCCCGATGCCGTCGTTCAGTATGATGATTTCTATCATGGTCCCGAAGTTGAAGCCAGAAGCAAGGAGAGCGTTATCCGTCTGCTGACCAACAGTCAGGTCAGCCGTTCGGAAGCCGCTCTGAAGGCCGAAATGATGATTTACCGCGTCGGCCATATGGATGAGAGTGTTCGTACCGCATTTCCGAGCGCCTCCGATGCTCAGATTGCCCACGCCATTCTTTTACGCGCAGCTGATGTTCGTAAAGGCGATGCCGATGAGCTGTTGAGGGCGCTGCTCGGTGACGGAAGCTGCTCCAAGCTGACGATGGAACAGCAGGTTTCCGAAATCCATAAGGGTTTAACCGGTTATAACTATGGTCAGCGCACCGATTTGCCGTATGGCCGCAATTTGGATCCGAATTATGTCGGTATCAATACCCGCTCGCGTTTTCTGCTTGATGACTGTGCCAGCGAACGTCTGGTAGATTATTACGATGTTAAGGAAGAACCCGTAGAAACGGTTGCTCCGGTTACGCGGGAAGGTACTAAGCCGGATGAACTGCCGGTTCAGCCTGTGGAAGATAAGCCGAATGAAAATCCGCAGCCGCTTCCCGAACAGAAAGAAACGGAACAGCCCGAAACGCCGCAGCCGATTATAAAATCCCCTAAGGCAGGTAAGCTGTTTGAGGGTAAAGATACGTTGGCCGGCGGCCGTGACCAGATTAACCGTTTGGCCGAACTCGGCGTTGCCCGTTATAATGACGGCAAGTTCCGCTATGTTGACTACGATGAGCACTACAAAATGCTGAGACAACACGGTTTTGAAGATGGCCGGGCTCAAGAGATTGTCAAGAACCGTATCGCAGTGGAACAAAAGGAACTTGAAAATCTGAAAACCAGAAGCAAATAAGTAAAAAAAACCGGAGCTAAGGCTCCGGTTTTTTTTACGCGCCGATATAAGTCCGTATATAACGCGTATTTTTGCCGATACGGGATAAAATCTCATAGCTGATAGTGCCGGCATCGCGCCCCATGTCGTCCAGCGTATAATAGTCGGTAATAATGCCGGCCAGATCGCCGATCTGCAGGTTGTCAATTCCGGTAACGTCGCAGATGATGTTGTCCATCGACAGCCGCCCGAGAACGCGCGCTTCGTGGATTTTGCCGCAGATGTTGAAAAAAACTTTGCCGACGTTGGACAGCGAACGCGGAATGCCGTCGCCGTATCCGATGGAAACAATTGCCAGCCGGCGGTTTTCGGTTGCCCGGTAAGTGGCCGAATAGCCGACGAAATCGCCTTTCGGCAGGTCGGCAATCTGCAGAACCGGCGCTTTGACCGTAACCACGCTTTTCATCTGGTTTTCGCGGTACGGCGCGGTATTGATGCCGTACATTGCCGCTCCCAAGCGCACCAGGTCCCATTGATATTCGGCGCCGAGGAAAGTTCCGTCGGAAGCCGACAGAGAAGCCGGCAGTTTCGGAAAATATTTTTCTTTCAGGCGGCGGAAATTGTCCAACTGGTGCTGATTCATAAAATGCTCCTTGGCGTCGGCACAGGCCAGATGCGACAAAATCATCGAAAATTCGTTTTTGTCGGCGTCGGAAAGTTTTTCCAAATCCGTTTCGCGGAACCCAAGACGGTTCAGTCCGGTTTCAACCTGAATGACAGGCTTAATGTCCTCAATTCGGTTTTCCTTCCACCAGGCGAACATTTCCGGCGAACCGATGACCGGAATCAGCCGGCAGCGGCGGAAAGAATCGACGCTGTCTTCGCCGATGCCCTGCAAAACGTAAATCGCCGCTTCGGGAACCAGATTGCGGATTCTTTCGCCTTCAATTCCGTGTGCAACGAAAAAATGGCGGCAGCCGCCTTCTTCATAAAGTTTTTTTGCTACAATGTCTGCATGCAGCCCATAGGCGTCGTCTTTGACCACAGCCGCCGCCTGTGCGTGTCTGGACAATGCCTTGAGGCTTTTGTAGTTGTTAAGCAGATTATTCAGGTCTATTTCCAAAATTGGTCTTGTCAAAATATGCATGGCTGTCTTATTATCCTATATAAATTCAACGAAAGTCCTTATATGCAATTTATTGACACGCACATACATTTGCAAGATTTTAAGTCAAACTGTGCAACGGATATTGTCGGCGCTGCCCGGAAGGCCGGCGTCGCAGGCATGGTCTGCGTGTCGTCTTATCCCGAAGACTGGGAGCGGGCTGCGGCTCTGGCGTTGTCTTTTCCCGGTTACATCGTTCCGGCTTTCGGGCTGCACCCCTGGTATTTGGAAAAAGCCGAAACCGGCTGGGAAACTTTGCTGAGCGAATATCTGCAACGGTTTCCGCAGGCGCTGCTCGGCGAATGCGGTCTTGACCGTTTGAAAAATTCCGCGTATGAGCCGCAGGCGGAAGTCTTTGCCCGTCAGATCGAGTTAGCCGTAAAATACGGTCGTCCGCTGATCGTGCATGCGGTACGCGCCGACGCCTGGCTGGAGGGATTTTGGGCAAAATTGCCGCCGAAATTTGTCTTTCATTCCTTTTCCGGCTCGCGCGAACAGCTTAATAAAATTATGATCCGCGGCGGTTATGCCGGATTTAGTTATTCGGTTCTGCGCAGCCGGCATCGGGAAAATGTGCTTAAGTCCGTTCCGGCGGAACGCATGCTGCTGGAAACCGACGGACCGTATCAGGGACCGCTCCCGAACGAGGAGGTAGCCTCTTCGGCGCTGCCGGAACTGGCAAGGCGGATTGCCGCCGTTCGCGGCTGTGCCCCGGAAACGCTGGCCGGACAAGTGTATCGCAACGCATTGGAGTTTATGGGCATTGGAAAATAGAAGATTTTTGCGAACCGAAGCTCTGCTGGGGCACGAAGGCATGGAACGCCTGCGCGGCGCCCGTGTGATGGTCGTGGGTCTCGGCGCCGTCGGCGGCTATGCTTTGGAAGCCTTGGTCCGCGCCGGGGTCGGACATTTGACGCTGGTTGATTTCGACGTCTTTGACGAAAGCAACATCAATCGCCAGATACTGGCGCTGAGTTCCACTGTCGGCCGCAGAAAAACCGAAGTGGCGCGTGAGCGGGTTCTGGATATAAACCCTGACTGTGACGTGAAAATCATCGAAACTTTTGTCAATGCCGACACCCTGCCGCAGCTTTTGGCCGAACCTGTCGATTATGTTGTCGACGCGATTGACGCGTTGAACCCGAAATGCTGTCTGATGGAAACGCTGTATCGCAACGGCATCCCTTTTATTTCCTCTATGGGGGCGGCGCTCAAAACCGATGTTTCCCGCATCGGGCTGCGCCGGCTCAGCCGTACCGAAAACTGCAGTCTGGCAAGGTTTGTGCGTAAGCGTCTCAAACGCCGCGGCGTCGATATCGGCAAAATTGTCTGCGTTTCTTCCGACGAACAGGTGAAACTGCCCGCAACCGCGCTTTTTGACGATAATGAAAATGATGCCAATCCGGTTGTCAGCGGTGGCAGAAACGGCCGCAAACGGCTGACGATGGGGTCCCTGCCGACCGTTACCGCCGTCTTCGGTCTGACGATTGCCGGCGAAATTATCAAAAACATCAGCCGCCGGGCTGATTCTGAAAGGTAAAATAATATGCTGCAAACACCAAAATCCCTGAGGCTTCACATTGCTTTGCTCGGTCGCGTCAATGCCGGAAAGTCAAGCTTTTTAAACCTGATTGCCGGTCAGGAGGTATCCATTGCTTCCGATGTTGCGGGTACGACCACCGATGTTGTCGAAAAAGCGCAGGAGCTTCTGCCGCTTGGTCCCGTCGTCTGGTTGGATACGGCCGGTTTCGGCGATGAAACCGTTTTGGCTGCGGAACGTCTGGCCAAAACCCGTCGGGTTCTGGACCGTGCCGACGTGGCGGTTCTGGTCTGCGAAGGCGGCAAAATCGGCACTGAGGAGAAGGAAATTGTCCGCGAGGCCGAAGCGCGCAAACTGCCGCTGATTAAAGTTTATAACAAATGCGATTTGTATGGCTGTCCCGAAGACGGCATCAAAGTCGTTTCGACCGACCGCGGCAGGC
>ULWQ01012958.1_pt1 | contig 18011 bp, 17 predicted proteins | sample 1960491 | NCBI WGS metagenome assembly ULWQ01 (sample SAMEA4835816, study PRJEB28245) | human gut metagenome | biome: gut microbiome; material: fecal sample | place: Denmark | collected 2008
GAAAGCATGTTACAAATGGAACTGCGTCATCAATTTTCAGTGCAATTTTCAGTGTAATGATGTTTGCTGTGATTGTAATAACATATCTTAAAGCATTGCCCGGCGAGATTTTTATAATTATTGGTGCGATTGCGGCTATGATATTAGTTCCAAGAATTGTAAATGCGTTTTTCTTTAAAATGGAGCTTACAAGACGCAGGGATTCGCTTTCATGATTGGCAAAAGCATAGGAATATATATTCATGTACCGTTTTGTGCAAAGAAATGTCCTTATTGTGATTTCTACTCAACATCGTACAAAAAGAATACTGCCGACTCATATATTGACGCTGTAATACGAAATATTAATGCTTACAGCAATAAAGAATTAAAAGTTGATACAATATACTTTGGTGGTGGTACACCGTCACTTTTAAGCGGAAATAAGTATAGGCAGGTCATTGATGAAATAAAAGGAAACTTTGATTATTCATCGGATTGTGAAGTTACGATTGAGGTCAATCCGTCAACAGTGAACGAGCAAAAGCTTTGTGAATATTCAGAAGCAGGAATTAACAGAATTTCTGTCGGAGTTCAGTCAATGATTGATTCAGAGCTTAAACTTCTTGGCAGACTTCACGATTCAGAGAAAGTGAAAGAAACGCTTGAATCAGCAATAAAAGCAGGATTTAAAAATATTTCATGTGATTTGATGATAGGACTGCCTAATCAGAAAAAAGAAGATGTTGAGTATTCAATATCTGAAATTACAGGTTATCCGATTACTCATGTGTCCTCATATATACTCAAAATTGAAGATGGAACAGAGTTCAGCAGAAAGGGAATGTCAAAGCAAATTCCTGATGATGACTGTGTTTCCGAGCTTTATTTACATATGCGCAGTCAGCTTGAAAAAAGAGGGTTTAAGCAATATGAAATATCAAACTTTTCAAAAGAAGGTTATCAAAGCAGACATAATTTGAAATATTGGCAATGTGATGATTATTTAGGAATCGGACCGGCAGCACATTCATGCTTTGGCAGAAAAAGATTTGCAGTTGATGCTGACTTGCAGAGCTTTGTTTCAGATGAAAAGCAGTCAACTTACATAACAGAGGAAACTCCATATACATTTGAAGAAAGAGCAATGCTCAGATTAAGACTTTCTGACGGTCTTGAAATTTCAGATTGTCCTGAAGAAAAAAGAAAGCTTATTTTAAAAAAAATTCCAATGCTTGAAAAAAACGGTTATATCGTATTCAACGAAAAAAAAATCGCCCTTACAAGTAAAGGCTTTCTGATGTCTAATTCCATAATAGAATATTTAATTTTTGAATAAAACATACAGCATCGCACAAAGCACGTCAAAAGACTTTGCACGTCATAAACTTGCAAATTTTCCGTCATATTACAAATAATTTTCTCACCATGCGACAGTATGCTTTCAAAAATTCTATGCAATCTGACGGAAAATATATCTGCGTTTCTGCCGCACAAGCTTTGTGCGGTATTGCCTTAAATTTATTTTCTATTCTAAAAGCTCTTCACGCATTTGCGTAAGGAGCTTTTTTTCACGTCTTGAAACCTGAACCTGAGTCATATTGAGTGCTGCGGCTGTCTTAGATTGAGTAAGACCTTTAAAATATCTTAATTCCAGCAAAGCTTTATCCTTGGGGTCAAGTGATGACAAAATCTGTTTAAGGGCAAGAATATCTACTATTTTATTGTCAGGTGATTCAGATGGAACATCAATTTGTCCCTCATCATCACCACCTGATGTCAAAGACAATAATGGCTGACTTACACAAAGAGCTTCAGCAGCATCAGCTTCGTCAACCTGTGCCATTTCAGCAAGCTCCTTTATTGTAGGCTCGTGGAATTTTTCTTTAAGGAAAATTTCACGAAATTTTTGAAGCTTTAAGGAAAGCTCCTTCAGGCTTCTGCTTACCTTAACAGAACCGCCGTCACGAAATAATCGTTTGATTTCGCCCAGAATTACAGGAATTGCATAGGTAGAGAATTTTACTCCTCTGTCTGTGTCAAATGCTTTTACAGCTTTCAGCAATCCTATACAGCCTGCTGAATAGAGGTCATCATATTCAATGCCTCTGCCTCTGAATTTATTTGCACATAGATGAACAAGTCCAAGATTATCTTCTGCAGCAGGTCTTTTAACGTCATTACTCATGGGCAGTCAGCTTCTTGCGCATTGTTACGACAGTTCCTTTGCCGAGTGTACTTTTAACAGTGAGCTTGTCCGTAAACGACTCCATGACTGAAAATCCAAGACCTGAGCGTTCTTCTTCAGGAGCAGTTGTAAAAAGAGGCTCCATGGCTTTTTGTACATCAGCAATTCCGCATCCCTTATCTTTAATTCTTATGTAAATCACTCTGTTTTCCAACAGACGCACTGTAATTTCAATTTTGCCGCTTTGATGACGATATCCATGCACTACGGCGTTTGTAACCGCTTCTGAAACAGCAGTACGAATATCTGAAAGTTCTTCAACTGTCGGATCAGCCTGAACGAGAAAGGAAGATACAACAGCTCTTGCAACGCTTTCGTTAACGGAAAGTGACGGAATAGAAAACCTGACTTCATTTAATACAATCATTTTAACCTCCTACAGCCTATCATTTGTGATTTTAACAAGACGTTCAATTCCGGATAATTTCAGAACTCTTTTAATGTAAAACTGCGGATTTTTAACAATAAGTTTTCCGCCGCATTCTGAAATAAGCTTATGTCTGCCCATAATAAGACCTATTCCTGAGCTGTCCATAAACGAAATGTCTTTAAAATCAATTTCAAGTTCACTTGGCTGAGAGGAAAGAATGAATTTATCAAGTTCTTCTCTTATTTCTTTAGCATTATGATGGTCTATTTCACCGCACAGACAGGCAGTAGCCCTGCCGTTTGCAGATACTATATCTATTTTCATTTTAACATCCTCCTTTTCCATAATTATATATTATTTAAAAGTCGAATTCTGCTGAAATAAAGACACAGGTAAAATTAATATTATAAAGGCAACACCGCACAAAGCTCGTCAAAAGTCAAATCAGGGTATTGCAAGCTATAGGAAAAGATGATATAATAAATGCAGCACTACATAAATTATGAATGGAGATAAAAATGTCAAAAGTATTCTGGAAGGGCAGTGTGTTGCTTGCCCCTGTTCCCGCCGCACTTATAACTTGCGGAACGATGGAAAAATCCAATATTATTACAATCGGTTGGACAGGAATAATAAATACACATCCGCCGATAACCTACATTTCAGTTCGTCCTGAGAGGTATTCCCATGACATAATAAAGGAAAACGGGGAGTTTGCAATAAATCTCACAACATCGGCAATGTGCCGTAAAACTGATTTCTGCGGCGTAAAAAGCGGACGTGACACCGATAAATTCAAGGCATGTGATTTTCATAAAATAAAAGGAAGGGTAATTTCAGCTCCTATTATTGAAGAATGTCCTGTTAGTCTTGAATGTAAGGTAATTGAGTCAAAATTTTATGGTACTCATACGATGTTTATTGCAGAAATAGTGAGTGTAGCGGTAGATGAAAATTATATTGACAGCAAGCAAAAACTTAATTTGCAGCAGTGTGGACTTGCATCGTATGCACATGGAGAGTATTTTGCTCTTGGACGAAAGCTTGGAGATTTTGGCTTTTCAGTAAAAAAAAGAAAAAGAAGAAACCTATGAAGTAAAATCCTCAATTAGTGAGTTAAGCTCAGCTTCGGTATAAACAGATATTCCTTCAATCAGGTATTCTTTATCATAGTCTGAAAGCAGAGAAAAGTCACAATCAAGTATTTTATACGGCGAACTGCTTCCGCCTCTGAAAACAGCTAATGAGCCGTTATATTCTTTTACAACATATGGAGCTGTTTCAAGTTCTTCAATAATCGGAGGTGTTTTTGCTTTAATTTTTTCAGCTTTTATGTTCTGAGAAATCGTACATATAACAAGAACGCCTGAAATTGTTGCTGAGGTGAGCAAGGTGTAGAAACATCTTTTTTCGATCATTAATATTCTCCGTTCTGCCAATTACTGATATTGTAAAATCAATAATTATATGGCTTTGCCTTAATTATAGCTGTTTTTATTATTGGCAGAATTTGAATATCTATACAAAATAACCATATTTTAAAAATGGTATTAACTTTTTATTTTTTTTATGATATAATTATTGGAAACAATGAGGTCAATTTTTCAGAAAGGAATTTGTATTATAGCTTGTCTATGATATGCAATGCATTATGAATGAAAATAATAAAAAGCCTGAGGGAACAGGTTTGAATAAAAAGAACAGTTCCTCAGCAAGCAGAAACAGCTCTCATCAAAGACCTGTACAGCATACACAGGTTATGAGAAATGCAGCTCACAATACTGCAGGAGAACATAAAGCAAGGTCAGCTGACGACAGAACTGCTGTTCATACAAGAAGTTCTGCATCTGATATAATACACTCAACTAACAGAAGCGGCGAAAATCATCACTCAAACGTACACAATAATTCAAAAAAGAAGCATCATAAGGAAAATAAAATATTAGCAGTTTTAAGAAAATTCATTACAATTATTCTTACAACGCTTTTATCACTGTTTTTGATTATGGTCATTACAGGCACTATTGTCGGAACGGCTCTGACGGTTTATGTTCTTGACTTTATGGAGGAATCAACAACAGGTGTTACTTTCCAGGAACTTGAACAGGGTTATAATACATATTTTTATGCTAACGACCCTGATACAGGTGAGCTTGTTCAGTTAAATGTGATTGAAAAAACAGATGTACAGCGAATATCGGTTGATATTGAAGATATACCACAGCATGTTCGTGACGCTTTTGTTTATACAGAAGACGAGCGTTTCTATACTCATGACGGCGTTGACTATAAGCGTACTCTTTCAGCATTTTTAAATATGTTTTTCCATATATATGATACTGATCAGGGTGGTTCAACAATTACTCAGCAGCTTGTTAAAAATCTGACGGGTGATGATGAAAAGTCACCGTCGAGAAAAATCAGGGAAATTTTCAGAGCTATGCAGCTTGAAAAAATGTATTCAAAAGATGAAATTCTTGAACAGTATCTTAATTATATTGGCTTTGGCGGTCCTATAAACGGTATTCAGCTGGCTTCAATCAGATATTTTGGTAAAGATGTAAGCGAACTTTCATATGCAGAGGCAGCAACACTTGCAGCTATTCCAAAAAGCCCGAATTACTACTATCCATTTTCCGATGAAGTAGACGGTAAGGCAAATAATAAGGAACGTCAAAAATATGTTCTTTGGCAAATGTATAAGAATGGTGCAATTACTTATGATGAATATCAGCAGTCTTTATATGAAAAGTTAATATATACAGATTCTGAGGAATATCTTAAACTTCATCCTGAAGATGTAGCTAAAAAGCTTGAAGAAGAAAATAAAACTTATTCATGGCCTGTTGAAGTTGCAATTGATGAAGTTGCTGCTTATCTTTGTGAAGTGTATAACATTAACGAGGCTGAAGCAGTTAATCGTATCAATAAGGGCGGCTATCAGATTTACCTTACTGTTGACCTCAATATGCAGAAGTATGTTGATGAAAGATTTTCTGATATAAATAATCTTATGAATCCTGATCTTGTAAGGCGTTTTGTCGACCTTGACGGTGACGGTGTTGCAGAAACAGAGGAATTGGCTCAGGCAGGATTTGTAGCAATGAATTATAAAGGCGAAATTCTTGCAGTTGGCGGTGCAATAGGTGAAAAGACAGGTAAGCGTGTTTTCAACTATGCAACAGGAGATCAGCGTCAGATTGGTTCAACTATAAAACCAATTTCAACATACGGACTTGCACTGTTGAATGATACAATACATTGGGGTTCTGTTTATACAGATAAGGCTTATATGGAAGTAAATGGAAAGCCATGGCCTACAAACTATTCTACGGACGGAAGTTTCAGTGTATCAGGTGCTCCTGTATTTGTATATAAAGCAGTAGAAAAGTCTTATAATACAGTTCCTGCTAAAATATGTCAGGACTTAACTCCTAATGCAGTATTTAAATTTTGTACTGAAAACTTGGGCATGGAGCTTGATCCGTCAGACGAGGCAGTATCACCGCTTTCCGTTGGTGCGCTGACATATGGTATTTCTGTTGAAAATCTGGTGAATGCATATCTTCCATATGGTAATGACGGTACATATTATAAAGCCCATATTGTAAGTCGAGTTGAACAGGGAAATCACAATCTTGTTTATGAAAATAACGGTGATCCGCATACAGCTGTTGACAGTGAAACAGCATGGGTTATGAACAGGCTTTTGAAAAATGTAGTTGAATCAGGTACAGGTAAGCTTGCTAAACTGAAAAATAAGGAGGTTTGCGGCAAAACAGGTACAACTGATGAATGGACAGAACTTGCATTTGTAGGATTAACTCCTGATTTTGTAAGCGGTACAATTATTGGTTTTAAGGATCATACTTCATTAAAGGTAAACGGAACAACTGTTAATTCCGCACAGGTATGGAAAAACATGATTGGAGAATATGCAGATTCTCTTGATACAGGAAAAGAATTTGAAGCTCCCGAGGGTGTAACAGCAGCACCGATGTGTTCTCAGACAGGTAAAATTGCAAGTTCATCATGCCCGCACGGAGTTATGGGTTATTGGAAATCTTCCAATGCCCCGGTATGTACAGGAGGACACTATACTCCGCCTGCCGAACCAACTACAGATGCAAATGGTGAAAATGCAAATAGCGGAAACAATAATACAGAAAACAACGGTAACAATACTCAGAACAACAATGCCGGAGAAAACAATCAGCAGCAACAGCAGCAACAACCGCAGCAGCAAGAACCACAGCAGCAACAGCCTGCTGATAATGGCGGTGGTGATGCAGGACAGCAGCCTGCTGCATAGAGATAGGAGAAAAATTTGGATAATAAAATAAGAATCTGTTGTCCATGCCATTTTGGACTTGAAAGCGTACTGAAATATGAGATTAATAAAATCGGCGGTACGGATTTACATGTTACAGATGGAAAAATTACGTTCAGCGGAGATTTTAATACAATTGCAAGAGCAAATATATGCCTTTCTACAGCAGAGAGGGTTCTGATTGAGCTTGGTGAATTTGAAGCTCGTACATTTGAAGAACTATTTCAGGGTGTTAAGGCAATAGAATTTGAAAATTACATAGGCATAAATGACGCTTTTCCTGTTAAAGGACATTCACTTAATTCTGCATTGCATAGTGTTCCTGACTGTCAGTCTATTATAAAAAAAGCTGTTGTAGAGAGATTGAAGTCAAAATACAATGTGAATTGGTTTGAAGAAAGCAATTCAGTCGTTCAAATTCAGTTCAGCATTTTAAAAGATAAAGTCAATATTTACCTTGATACAAGCGGTATTGGACTGCATAAACGTGGATACCGCAAAAACTCAAATACCGCACCAATTAAAGAAACTCTTGCTGCGGGAATTATTGATCTTGCAAGAGTACGTTCGGATTCAATAGTATGTGATCCATTTTGCGGAAGTGCTACAATTCTCATAGAGGCAGCTTTGAAAGCACTGAAAATAGCTCCGGGTATCAATAGAAGATTTGCGGCTGAAAAGTGGGAATGCATTGATAAAGAGATATGGCGTGAGGAACGTTCAAGAGCTATTGATTTGGTTGACCGTAATGCGAAATTTGAAGGAATAGGCTGTGATATAGATGATTTAGCAGTTGCTTTGACCTTGGATAACGCAAAAAAAGCAGGAATCAAGTCAAGACTTAAAGTCGAACAAGCAGATATTACAAGTTTCAAACAGCCTCAGGGTTCAATTGTAATATGCAATCCTCCATATGGAGAGAGGATGCTGGAATTAAGAGAAGCAGAGGATATTTATAGAAAAATGGGGAAAGTTCTTTTAAAAGGCGGCGGAAGCTCAAGCTATATAATTTCGCCTCATGAAGAATTTCAGAAATTTTTTGGAAAGAATGCGGTTAAAAGAAGAAAATTGTATAATGGAATGATAAAGTGTCAGCTTTATATGTACTTTTGATTTAGCTAACACCGCACAAAGCACGTCAAAAAACTTTGTGAGGTGTTGCCTTAAAAATCTGTCGATTGGAATAACAATCGACAGATTTTTTGTTATAATTATGTAATATTATACCAAAAGTTTAAATACCATTAACTGCGATATAGCATGATTTTTAGCAATTTAACAATTGAAACTTTTGATGAAACAAACTAATAGTATAATATGCCGAAAATACTTTTTAATTATATAAAATAGTGAAAATAAATTGACTTTTTTAGTGGGATAGGATATAATTAAAATATTAAGAAAATAACTTTAAAACTACATTGCGTAAATATCATGAAGTAGAGATATAAGCATTTTTTGTCAGATTTTACAAAAATTTAAATATGCAATGAATTATATTAAGAAATTGTGTTTTTAAGGATATTAAAAATAAGCGGAGTTATTATGTGTGAGTCTGATAAACGTATTTTGTACATATCAACTTAATTTTTATAGAAATATTGTTCAATTTACTAAATTGATTTTTTATAGATGTTAATTCATATACAATTATTGCTACTGCTTAAAAAATAATAAATAATGGAAGCAGTCATTAAATGTTGTAAAGTATTAAATTGGCGGCATTTTGTGGTCCAATGAAATAGAAGTAAAAGAAAAAAGGAGTAAATATGAAGAATTATTTTAGTAAATTCAGTGTGAGAAAAGTTGTTTTGGCAATTGCCGATGCATTTATTGTGGCGATTGCAGCCTTAATTTCTAATTTCATTTTATTATTGTTTAATCAATCATTGCCACGTTCTTTAATGGTAATCTCAATTATTTTAAGTGCAATATGCTGTTTTGGTTCACTTTTTGTTTTTGGTGCTTATCATAAAATGTGGAGATATTTTAATGGAAAGGATTATCTTTCTTGTGTAAAGGGAGTATTCTTGGGCATTTCAATATCATGTCTTGTTGCAGTTGTTTTTGGCAGAGAAGTGCCTTTTATTTATGTTATTTTGCATTTTATCTTTACTGTATCAGGTATATGTTTGTTCCGTTTTATGTTCAAGGACGCTTTTATTACATTGGTGAAAACAGGACGAAGTGAAGCAGCAATAAAGCGTTCTATGATAATTGGCGGCGGACAGGCATGCAAAATGATTTTAAAGGAAATTGAAAATGCTAAAAAAAGTAATTTCTCAGAAAATAATACATCGTCATTATTTGAACCGGTATGCATTATCGATGATGATCCGGCAAAAATCGGACAGGATATTTATGGTGTAACTGTTTTAGGCACAACAAATGATATATACAAAATTGCTGAACAGGAAGAAATAGAACAGATTATTTTTGCAATTCCTTCATGTATTGAGGAACAGAGAAAAGAAATTCTGGATAAATGTTCTTCTACGGAACTGCCTATAAAAGTTGTTCCGTTTTTAGGAAATCTGATTTTTGATGATGATGAACCTAAAATTCTTCATCAGATACGAGATATTCGTGTTGAGGATTTGCTTGGCAGAGAACCAATAAAATTTGACAGTAAAGATATTAACAACTTTATTAACAATAAGGTTTGTATGGTTACAGGCGGTGGCGGTTCGATTGGTTCAGAGCTTGTAAGACAAATTTCAAAATATAATCCTAAGCAGGTTATAATCGTTGATATATATGAGAATAATGCTTATGAGATCCAGCAGGAACTCGTAATGGAATATGGGGAACAGCTTAATCTTGTTACGCTCATTGCTTCTGTTCGTGACTATTTCAGAATGAATCAGATTTTTGAAAAGTATAAACCGGACATTGTTTTTCATGCCGCCGCTCATAAGCATGTGCCTCTTATGGAGGTTTCTCCTATGGAGGCGATTAAAAATAATGTTTTTGGAACATTTAATGTTGCAACACTTGCAGAGTATCATAATGTTGAGAAGTTTGTTATGGTTTCAACAGATAAGGCTGTAAATCCTACAAATGTTATGGGAGCTTCAAAACGCTGCTGTGAAATGATTGTTCAGTATCTGTCACAGCTCAGTGACTGCAGAACAGAATTTGTTACAACACGTTTTGGAAATGTACTTGGTTCAAACGGTTCAGTTATACCATTGTTTAAAAAGCAAATTCAACAAGGCAAGCCTGTAACAGTTACTCATCCTGATATAATACGTTATTTTATGACCATACCTGAGGCAGTAAATCTTGTTCTTGAAGCAGCATCTATTGCAAAGGGCGGAGAGATATTTGTGCTTGATATGGGCAAGCCTGTAAAAATAGTTACATTAGCAGAAAATCTTATAAGAATGTATGGGAAAATCCCTTATAAAGATGTAAAAATACAGTTTACCGGATTGCGTCCCGGCGAAAAAATAAAAGAGGAACTGTTAATGGATGAGGAGGGACTGAAAAAGACTTCAAATAAATTAATCTTTATTGGTAATCAAATTGAAATTGATGCAGCAGAGTTTATTCCTGCTCTTTCAAAGCTCAAATCAGCTGCATTAACTAATGATGAAGATTTAGCAGTCGAGGCACTACATGAGATTGTCCCGACATTTACAACTCCTAAAGAGTTTAATGAAAAAATATTAGTTACGGTTTAAGGAGAGTTTTACGGTGGAATCAAATTATACTATAAAAAAGCTGATTCAGTTATTTTTAAGTAAAATATATGTGATAATAATATTGACGATAGTGGGCGGAGCAGCAGCATTTGGTTTTTCAAAGTTTTTTATGCCGCTTAAATATCAGTCGTACACATCAATGTATGTAAAAAACAATAATTCAGTGACAGAAACAGATGGTGTTAATCTTAACGACTTAAACGCTTCAAAATCACTTGTAAGTACATATATTGCTGTTATGCAAGATGATGCCGTAATGGAAAAGGTCGGTTCAGAGCTTTTAGCTGAATTTGACAAAGATAAGCTTTCAAAGTGTTTCTCAATAAAGGATGAAAATGGGGAAGAAAGTATTTCAGCTGCTTCAATAAGAAACTGTTTAACAATGGCAGCAGTAGGTGATACGGAAGTTATGAAAATTACTGCTGAAACTGCTGACCCTGAGGTTTCAGCTGCTCTTTGTAATATAATATCAAATGTCACACCTGATTTTCTTATAAGAGTTGTTGGTGCAGGTTCAGTTGAGGCTATCGGCACTGCAAAAGTAAATAATAATCCCGTTTCACCTAACTTTCTGAAAATGGCTGTAATTGGAGCATTTGCGGGAATGCTGCTTGCAGCATTGATTATCCTTGTTATTGACTTTTTTGATAATACAGTAAAGGATAAAGAGGAAATAGCTCAGAAATATGAAAAGGCAATTATTGGCGAAATTCCTGAATTTATAGATGATAAAAAGAAGAAAAAAGATAGTAATGATTATGATTTGCTGTTGACTCAAAAAGGTATTCCATTTACAATTAAAGAATCATATAAATCAATGCGTACAAATGTAATGTTTTCATTATCTGTTTCAGAAAAAAAAGTAATTGTAGTATCAAGTGCAAATCCGGGTGAAGGTAAGTCAACTACTGCAGCAAATCTTGCAATTACTTTTTCACAAATGGAGCATAAGGTCTTACTTATAGATGCGGATATGAGAAAGCCTGTTCAGCATAAAATATTTGGGCTGAAAAATAAAAAGGGACTTTCAAGTATTATTGGAAAAATGAATAAGTTTGATGAATGTGTGAATAAAAATGTTGTAAAAAGTCTTGATATACTTACTTCGGGAACTAAACCTGCAAATCCTTCAGAACTTCTTGCTTCAGAGCAGGCTGCTGAACTTTTAAATACATTATCAGAAGCTTATGATTACATTATTGTAGATACTCCGCCTGTAAATATAGTAAGTGATGCTATGGGACTCAGTAACTCTATTGCAGGAATTTTAATGGTTCTCAGATATGGAAGAACAACATTTGATGACTTAGACAATGCAATGAAAAAAATAGAGCTTGCTGATGTTAAGATGCTTGGCTTTATTCTTAATGATATTTCAAAAAAGCATGGTTCATATTCTAAGTATGGATATAATTATAAGTCACATTATTATGACAGCTATGGTTATGGGGAAGAAACATCTGAAGATAAAGATGAATCCAAAAAAGATAAATCCGATAATAAGGTTAAGAAAGAAAAGAAGTAGTTATGCTTACAGATTTTCACAGCCACATACTTCCGGGAATTGATGACGGTTCAAAAAGAGTGTCCGATTCTTTGGCAATGCTAAAAATATTACGCAGTCAAGGCGTTGAAAGAGTGATATTTACACCGCATTTTTATGCACATCGCAATGAATCGGTAAATAGCTTTATAAAGCGTCGTCAAAGAGCATATAATATGCTGAAAAAGCATAATTTACCTGTGAAGGATGTAAGACTGGGAGCAGAAATTGCCATTGAAAAGGGAATAAGCAATGCTGCAAATATAGATAAGCTTGCAATTCAGGGTACAAAATTAATTTTATTGGAACTTCCTTATAAAGCTTATGCTGATTGGATGTCGGAAGAGATTTACGATATTTATTGTACATATAAAGTAATGCCGATTATTGCCCATGTACATAGGTACCTTAATTATTACAGTAAAGCTGAAATTCAAACTATTTTAAATTCAAGAGCAATTTTTCAGATCAACAATGAAGCTTTTTCGAGTTGGAAAGAGAGAAGATTTGTACGCAACCTTATAAAAGAGGGATATCCTCTTGTATTTGGAAGTGACTGTCACAATCTTGATAAAAGAAAGCCAAACTTTGATTTGCTTAAAAAGAAAAATAAAAAAGCAAATATTATTAATGATTCAAATGATATATTTGATGAGTATATTATATAGACAAAAGAAACGGAGATAAGTATGGAAACAATTAAAATAACAAATTTATATGATTTAAAGCATACTCTGGCACATGATTATCTGTTGAATTTTACTTATCCTTGGGAAGCTTTAAAAGGAATAAGTAATTTTATTATAGACTTGGGTAAAAGTCTTAATGCTGATGAGTATGATAATCCGTCTGAAAATGTATGGATTCACAAAACAGCAAAGGTTTTTGCTTCTGCATATCTTGGTTCACCGTGTATAATTGGAGCTAATACAGAGGTTCGCCATTGTGCTTTTATCAGAGGAAGTGCTTTGATAGGAGATAACTGCGTTATAGGAAACTCGGTTGAGCTAAAAAACGTAATTATATTTGATAATGTGCAAGTACCTCATTACAATTATGTGGGTGACAGTATTTTAGGTTATAAATCTCATATGGGTGCAGGTTCAATTACTTCAAATGTTAAATCTGATAAAACAGATGTCGTAATTAAACTTACAGAAATTAAAATTGAAACAGGAATTAAGAAAATAGGTGCTATGCTTGGCGACTTCGTTGAAATCGGATGCAACAGTGTTCTTAATCCCGGAACAATAATAGGTCGAAATTCAAGTGTTTACCCGACTAGCTGCGTAAGAGGAGTAGTTCCTGAAAACAGCATTTTTAAAACGGGAGGAATTATTGCTGAAAAGTATATTCCTGAGGCAAGCTTTACTGAATAAAATGTCAAGGCAATGTTACACGAGTGTATGACATTGCCTTTATTTATTGTATAACTTTAAAATAAAAAGTAAAAAAATGGACTTTTTGCTTATTTTGAATAAAATGGCTATGCATGTAAACAATAACAAAGCAATTAAAGCAAAAATCTGTGGGCATAAATTGCTCATATAAAGGAGTTAATATATGAAAGCTACAGGTATAGTAAGAAGAATTGATGACCTCGGACGTGTAGTTATACCTAAGGAAATAAGAAGAACTATGCGTATTCGTGAGGGTGACCCCTTACTGACATCATTGACACATGAGTACAGCTTTTGCAAGGCTATGGGTAATATAGCGGAAAGACTACATAAAACGGATAAAAAATGAACCCCGCTCATATGAGCGGGGACTTTACTGTTATTCCATTTCGACCTTCTCAATTTTGCAGATATGCTTTCTGTTTCCGGCAGGAGCGTTCTTGTCGTAGGTTATACCGACGAGAATTATTTCCCTGCCGAGTTCTTTGAACGAATCGGGATAGTGCCTGTTTTTTATCTGCTGGATAGCAGTTTCAGTATCCTTGTTCCATTTCAGTTCGATAACAAGTATGGGATAACCGGAATCGTATTTAGGCAGATAAGCGACATCTGCATAGCCTACTCCGGCTGGGAGTTCCTCCCACTGGACATAGTTGTCACGGTAAGTGTAGTAGGCGAGCTTGATAACGCTGCGGAGACTGTCCTCCTTGTTGTAATGGATAGGCGAGGTCTCCTCCATGTGTATCTTCTCTATCTGCTCTGCGACGGCAGTCTCGTTGCCTTCGATAGTGTCGAGGAAAAGCTGCTCGCTTGCTCTGAGACGTTCAAGAGTTGCGGTGTGCTTGACTTCCTTGACAGCCTTCTGGAACTCCAGCTTTATTTCCTCATTTGGTATCCTCACTGTCTTATTCACGGAATCATACGCAAGATAGCCGAGGTGTATCATAAGAGTGAGTACATCGTCTTTTCCTCGGAATGTTGTCAGGTCATTGGCAAATCCTGTCACGCTGACCTTAACATCTATTCCTGCAATAAGCTCGGCGATAGTTTTAGTCAGTCCGTTATAGTCATGGCTGATGTACTCCATAAGTCCTTCGGCAGCAGATGTTTCAGTCCAGTAGGAATCAAAATCACCGTATTTTACAGATTTCATAACCGAGTTGGGATTATATACTGAGCCTGCTCCTTTGAACGAGTATCCGTCGTACCATTGCTTCATCATTTCAAAATCAGCATTATTCTTCTTGCAAAGCTCACGCACTTCATCTTCGGTAAACCCGACATATCCGCCGAAATCACGGGGATTGATCATTGTGAATTCCTCAAAATCAGATATTGCTGACTGAGAGCCGTCCTTCTTTATTGGAAGAATACCTGTCATATAGGCAGCAGCTACAACTTTTGGCGTGAAAGCTATGTTTTTGAACCATTCACGCAACAGGTCAAGGTATTGATTCTGAGTAGCAGGTTCGTCCTTTGCTTCTCTTATTACTGCATCCCATTCGTCGATTATAAATACAAACTTTCGTCCCGGTTCATCTTTAGTTCCTTCAACGCACCGTAGAATACACTCTGTCAGGGACATATCAGGTCTGAGGTGCGAATGAGTTTCGATCAGTTCCTTTTGAAGTGCTTCTGTTATCATATTAGGTACATCAGAAAGCGGACGCTGAGTTCTTCTTGCAACGGAGACAAAGCTTGTTACATCAAAGCAAATTACGTTATATTGGTTCAGATGCTCTGTATATGACTTACACTTGGCGATTTTTTTATCATCAAAGAGGGCGTGGGAATCACATGAGCAGTCATAATACGCTGACAAAGTTTGTGCAGCGAAGGATTTTCCGAAGCGTCGCGGTCTGCTTATGCAGACGAGATTGTTATTAGTACCGATTCTTGCATTTATCAAGTCGATAAGTTTAGTCTTATCCACATATTCGGAGTTGTTTATCCTCTGAAATGCACTATTTCCGGGATTTACATATATTCCCATAGTTACTGCTCCTTTCTTGAGTATTCATTGTACTCATTATATCATTAATTATCAGAAATATCAAGACTGTTTATACAATTCTTTTATATAAATCTGCGGACTATAAAAAAAGCACAGCCAACTCAAATAAGTCAACTGCGCTTTCGTATTAAGCATTTTTCAGATTTGCAAGCAAAAGCCCCTCTGTATTTCTGCACAGGTCTTCACTTCCTGAGAGAAAGAACACTACCTTACACTTAGGCGATTCGGCTTTACTCAGCAAAAGAGAGGTAAGCTTGCTTTGATCATAAAGCTTTTGCTCCTCATTGGTCAGCCAGACCGCTATATAGCCCTTGTCTCGATTATCGTCTATCTCCATTTGCTCAGCTCCTTGAATAAGTAGAGTAAAGCCTGTAGTAGCACGACCGAGATATGCCAAGCTCCTTCATAGCTTCTACAGGCTTCTTTTTACCGCAGCGGACTTCCGCCAGTACCTCACGCCAATTATCGGGCAAAGGCTTTGACGGGCGACCGAAGCGGACGTTTTTCTTTTTAGCAGCTTCGATACCCTCTCGCTGTCGAGCTCGAATCTTCTTACGCTCGTTCTCGGCTATAGCACCGAGAACTTCTATGAGGATAGCGTTTATCATCTCAAGCACCCAAGCCTGCTCCGGTGGAAAATCCGTGAGCGTGGTAGGAATATCCAGTATCTTAACTCTTATGCCATTATCTTTGAACTGTTCCAGCTCTCGCTTTATATCAGCTTTGTTACGGCTGAGCCTGTCCAGTTCCTTAATAACCAAGGTGTCTCCCTTACGGAGTATCTGACGTTTGAGATATTGATATCCTTCACGTTCGGTATCTTTACCTGAGGCTTTATCGATGATAATGTTCTGCTCAGATACCCCGAACTTTGTGAGAGTTTCGATTTGTCTATCTTCGTTTTGTTCCCGGGTAGATACCCGGGCGTATCCATAAACTCTGTTATCCATATAACCTCCAAACTGTCCCAAAAAGTGGTAGTGACTTTCGGAACGTTTCAAAAGTCAAATCACCACATTTTGGAACGTTATTTCAGCCTTTTTTCGGCTGTGCCATAATGTATACTTTTCAGAACACTCCGCCACAGCACTCCTCATACAAACTTTCCCCATCCTCAAATTTAATAGCATGAACAGCCTCACGAAGCAAATTCGTATCCATAAGCATCTCCTCAATCTCGTCACAGGAGTAGCCGTAGTCAAGCAGGAGTGCCACATCTTCAGAACCCACACCATAAAATCCACAATAAGACAGAAGTAATTCTTCATACATTGTGTAATAATCCGAATCATCATACCAGCCTTTTAGATGAGACGCTTGATGCATCTCAAATTCAGAACGGGTAATCATTCCGTGACAGTCAATTCTGAGAATATCACCGTCAACAGTATCGATTCGCTCATAAGAGAAATTGTTCAGAAATACCTTTTTCAGGGCATTTCTCATAATACTTTCGGTCGAAGCATAAACATACAATCCAAGCGCTTTGAAGTGAATCAGATACATTGGATTATTTCCCCTTATAATGTATAAGGAGTTTCCCTCGTCCAGAACTGTAAAAGTGAAGTTGCCCTCCACTGTCTCAGCCATAGATTTCAGCGAATCGAAGTCAAGCTTTCCCTGAGATTCTATCAGCTGAACCGCAACATAGCTGTCGGTCTCAATATGTGTAATGGGGAGCGCCTTTTCTTTACGAAGCTCGCTGTCATTCCAAAGTACGCCATTATGTGCAAAGGCAAAACTCTTGTCAGCTCTGCCGGGAAAAGGGTGGTTGTTGTAATTGAACTTCTCATTGCCCTGAGTGGTCATGCGGGTGTGTCCCATAACAGCTTTTGTGCCGTCAGGAACGTTAAATTTCAGCTTATGAGCAGGCTTAGGACGTTTGAAAATTGTGACATTTCCGTCTTTAATGTATGAGATTCCGCTTGCATCTGTTCCTCGTTCTTCCGCAGCGTTTGCCAGTGCCTGAGTAAGTTTTTTCAGAGTTTTGTAGGGAACAATTCCCTTGTAATCGAGCCAACCAAATAATGCGCACATAAATTAATCCTCCTTGATATCGTCGCTGAATGGTAAATCCTGCATTGTTCCTGTTGCACTTGCCCCACCTAAAAGCAGAGCAATTATGCCAACAACCTTTACTATGTCTTTTATATCCTTTTCTGTGTCAGGATCGATGTCGAATAAATCTGATAAAAGCCCCATTATAAGTCCTCCTCGTTTTCAATTTCTTCGTTGATGTAGAGCTTGCGCTCTTTCAGATACTGAATAAGTTCAGGGTCAGTGATTCCTGCTACAAACTCAGACCATGAGAGCTTTGCAATATTCTCGTCAGTGTTGTAAATAGCAGCGTCACAGATACGGTTAACAAGTTCAATTGCGGCAATAAGCGTATTGTATTTCAGCGTTCCTCTGAACAGTCT